>JAESGS010000111.1_pt1 | contig 129530 bp, 122 predicted proteins | sample 9269761 | NCBI WGS metagenome assembly JAESGS01 (sample SAMN15741799, study PRJNA653493) | algae metagenome | isolation source: Cyanosarcina radialis HA8281-LM2 and co-occurring heterotrophs from damp... | place: USA: Makauwahi cave, Hawaii | collected 2011-01-06 | reverse complement strand
ATGATCGGCATCGACATAAGCCCTGAGATGCTGAATGCCTCGCAAGTGCATGCGGTCATGCATGGGTTGCCGATCGAATTGCTCCATGGAACTGGATCGCGCCTACCAATTCCAGACGAATCCGTCGACCTGCTGTTCTGCCATCAGACGTTCCATCACCTCGTGGACCAAGAGGGCGCCATTAGCGACTTCCATCGCGTCCTAAAGCCCGGTGGCCTGCTGCTCTTCGCCGAGTCGACGCGCGCGTACATCCATTCCTGGATGATTAGGCTGCTGTTCCGACATCCGATGGAGGTGCAGAAGAGCGCGCCGGAGTATTTATCGCTTGTTCGAGCCGCCGGCTTTGAAGTCCATTCCGACTCGGTCTCCTACCCATATCTTTGGTGGAGCCGCGGGGATCTGGGACTCGCAGAAAGGTTAATCGGCCTTTCGCCGCCCGTCGCGCGAGAGGAAACGTTGATCAATTTGGTAGCAGTTCGACGATAGCCGTCGGGGACTTCGTAAAACAGCGACGCAGATAACGAACACTAGGCGGCACTTGACGGAGTCAGGCGGCTGAGCCGTGTTGTAGTCACAGTGCAGCATGGCACCTGGCGTGACAGAACACTTGATCAAGTGCGGCGCTTCTTCGCCTTCCTGAGCCTCACGCCTACCCCGCCGCCGTTCTCGGGGATGAACTCGACGCCAGCGCGCGCCAGTGTGGCGCGAAGGCCTTCCAGCGTCGCTTCACGGGGCGCCCGATTGCCGCGCTCGAAGTCGACCAACGTCTTCAACGCGACGCCAGCTTTGTCTGCCAACTCGCTCTGCCCCCAGCCGAGTAGCGCTCGGCCTGCTCGGCATTGCTCTGCAGTGATTTCACTCACGCCTCACAAGTTACAATTTTCTGGTTGTTCTAGCAAGCAACCATATGCTACCATTTTATTGTAACTAGGCGGCCCCGCCCAGTGTTGGAAGCACCGGGCAGGGCCTAACCCAAACCAGAGGCATAAACTCATGGTTCAGGCTGAACGAGATACTATCACTAAGCGCCCGATTAGCCGTCGCGAAGCACTAAAGAAGGGCGGCATCGCTGGATTGCTCGCCGCGCTGTCCGGCACGCTCGCCGCAGCCCAGATTTCGAATAACGAGGATACCAAAGCCCTGACCGCAGCCCGCGACTGGCATCTTGCGTGGAAGCGCGTCTGTGAAACCGAGCTATACGTAGAACAGCACCCGGAACTGCTGCTCAGCGATCGATACTGCGAGACCAATTTTCCACAGATCCACCAGCAATTCAACGAAGCGCGGGGGCGGCTCCTTGCCTGCGAGCCACACACGCTCGCCGGGGCACTCGCCGTCATGGGTTGTGCCATGACGGTCTGCGACTCCCGTAGGCGGGCCCGCGAAGTTCCGACCATCAACGGGACGGTCCACCACCGGGTCAGCTCCCACGTTTTCATGTGGCAAGGCGAGGAGCGGATGCTGCAGATCGCGCACGCGGCGATTCAGCGGCTAGCGAAAGTCGGCGCGGCATGAACGCCCGCCAGACCAACACCCTGATCCAGAGCGCGCCAGGCGCAAGACGATTCTCGAGTTATCAAGGGAACCCGACTCGCGAGTCGGGTCGTTGCGTTATCGCTCGCATGGCAAGTAGCCGTCCGAGCGACCAACTATCAAGTTCGAGGAGGCAAGATGCCAGACGACGCACGCATTGCCAGCATCGCAGACATCAACGCACATGCCATAGTCTCCCCGCCCGCACCGACGCGTACGCCGGACCTGATCGTCACGCTGGCATCAGAGCTGTCGGCGGTTTGGCGGCTGTCATCCTCATGCGTTGCGCCCAGCAGATTTAATGAGCCGCAGGTGCAGGCGGCGGATGCGAGGATCAGTGCGATAGAGGAACTCATTGCGGCAAGTGAGGCGCGAACACTCGAGGGCGCTGCAATTCAGGTGATGATCGCGTCACACTGCGCCTCGAAAGCACTCGCCGTTGTGATCGGGCCGGAAGACGCCGAGTATATTGAGGGAAATTTGCGCGCGGCCGAGCGCATGATGCATTCGGCGCTCGCCGCGATCATGCGCAGCGCCGGGATCGATATGAACCGTTTCCTGATTTTCAGCTACGCACCCGACTATCTCTGGCCGTTCCCGTCCGAGCCTATCCCGACACCGGATCCGTTCATAGCGGACGTCTCAGCGCCATCACGCGATGTTCGACATCCCGACGCCGAGCTGATCGCGCTCGCTGAAAAGCGTGCGGCAGCGTGCGCCGCGGTCGACGGCCTGGACGATGACAGCCCGGCCTATCAAGAAGTGCTCCGTGCGCTTGCAGGCACGACCGGGCCGATCGAGGAGGAGATCGGGAAGACACCGGCGCGCTCGCTGATGGGCATCTCGATCAAGCTGCGCCAGCTCCGTCGAGAGATCGACTACTGCACTGCCGAAGAGGATAACCAAGCCAGTCGGCTGGCCGACGCACTGATTGGGGAGCTGGGCGCACTCTTGCCGGAGATACACACCGTTGACTCAGCGCAACGGGCGTGACCGCTGGCTGGTAGTACCCGCCTTCGCGGCGAGGCTGACAACCCACGCGATGATCAAGCCGTGAAGGTATGGCGGAAGGAACGGCGAGCAGATTGGTTATTTGCCGAGCGGCAGCCGCCTCTTTGACCAAGATAAGTGTTCGCCGCAAGGCAGATCCCGATACTGATGACGGCGGACGATCGGCCGCTGTATGCTCCTCCTCGCACCGGCGCGGCCCTCCAATGCTGGCAACCCAACGGCCCTCGGGCTGCGGTCCACCGTCGTTTTAAGCGGCGGCGCGCCGGTGGCGGACGCAGCTCCAGCGTTCACAAGGATCCCGGAGCCCACCGCGTGTAATAGATGGGTAGCTGCAGGACCTCAGCGCCGCGGCCTACCCGTCGGAACGCGTCGCCGACGGTGCTGGCGGCGGGACGGAGAGCACCGGTGACGGCAATGTCATCTAGCGCTGCCGATGCCCACGCTTGCGGATGGTCGACAGAAGGCCGGAGGGCCAAAGGCGCTTGCGCCGCCTTAACATTCGCCGCTTGGATTCACGTACGACCAAAAGTCTGCTCCCGATCGGCATTCCCCTGTCGTGGCATCGCCGCGCTGAAGAGCGCGTACAATCCGTTCCGCGCACGCCTCGGCGATCGGCCGCGTCGAGAACGGTCCATCCGGCCGGCAGCGACTCAGCGCAAGCACGCGCGACGAAGAATCCGGCGCACTACAGATGCTCGCCTCACTGTGCTGACGCATCCCTGCCAATACGTCTCGCCGCGATCTGCCGCACGATCGGCGTTTCACCGCCGGCAGTGTCTGGCCACGATGTCATCGAACCGCTTACGTATGGCCACGAGTTGATCGCGGTTCTGAGTCGCGCGCTGATCGAGATATTTGAACTGCAGATTGTATGCTTCCCGTTCTATCTCGCAATAGTTCGCCATGCTCCGACCGCTCACGCATTGAGCGTGGTGCGTCAGCTCATGGACCAGGACCGATTGATCCCACACCAGCTTGGGATTAAACGCGTCGCTGAGCATCGTCGTCTGCGATGAGCACAGATACAGCGCGCCCGCTGTACCAGACCCACCCCAGTTGGCTGACTTGCTGCGCATCTCTGCAGCCGTCATTACGGAATAGCTCCGAGGCGGTGGGATATTTTTGTAACCGCTGTTCTGTTCGATCCAGCGCAAGGCATTGGCCATGTGACCGGGCATCTCGTCTGCCGTAGCGTCCACCGCCGGGCAAAGCAATAGGCCGGCGAGCCAGATCGCCCTGAAGGTAACAGATACGACTGAGGCGGCTCCGAGCGTACCACTCATATTCAACCTGAGAGATAACATAGCACACTCGCGAACACTATGGAACAGACGTAAACACTACGGAACAACGCTGAGCGCTACAGTAACGCACGCGATTATTACTTTTCGTTCTTGCGCAGGGTGATAGAATCACTTGGGCGACAAGGTCGGGCACACCAAATGACGCTACGCGGATCGATCCGAAGCCTAAAGGCCGCGCCGTTCATCCGTCGCCTCTCATGTGCCGGCCGAAGGTCGCCAAGCTCGAGCCACGGTGACCTCCTTTTCTGCGAGGTGACTTTATGACCGATCAACCATACAGAAGCAGCGCATACGACAGTGAAGGCCGCTACCAGCCTTGGAGCGGGGACTTCGAGCCGTCCGGCGCGCTGCGCTCGATCCGTGCATCGCGCGGCGGCTTCCGCGCGCCAGGGTATTTCGGCTACGGCAATATGGGGGACGTGGTCACGCCGCTGACGCCGCCGCCTGCGGCCAATCCGGCCCCGCCTCCGCCGGCGGCGCTGCGCTCGGTCTTCGCCGCGCGCGATGACGGCGGCGGCCCGGGTGGTGGCATGGCTGGCCTTGGCATCGGGACTGCGGGACCGGCCACGTCGGCGACGGAGACAGACTCCCTCGGCGGCTTCGTCGGCTCGCTTGGGTTCGGCAATGCCGTCGCGAACGCGGCCCAGGAGGCCTTCGGCTTCGGCAATAGGGGCAACCCGGCACATTCACAGATCGGCCGGGCCATCGACAGCTTGTTTGGTGGGACGGAAGATACCGCACCGACGCCGGCCGAGGTCGAAGGCGCGATGGACAGCCCGGCGTTCGGGGGTGGCACAGTCGACACAGCACCAGCTCCTGGTGAAGTCCAGGGAGCAATGGATAGTCCCGCCTTCGGCGGAGGCACGGTCGGCGATACGACTGGTACCGATGCGGCAACCGATGCCAGCCTCGGCGCAAATGACGCCGTCGGCGGCGCGGCCGATGTCGGCCAAGGCAGCGGCAGTAGCAGCGCTGGCGGCGGCAGTAGTGCCGGCGGTGGAGGTGGCGAAAGTGGAGGCGGGAGTGGTGGCGGCGACGCAGGCGTGGGCGGCGGCGGCCCCGGCGGCAGCGGCACGGGCGGCCAGGCCAAGGGCGGCTACATTAAGCGCAGCGACCTCAAGGGGCCCAACCCGCCGGGCCCGGACGACGGTTACACCGCTCTGCAGGCCGGCGAATTCGTCATCCGCCGGGATATGACACACCAGTACCGGCCGGCGCTCGAGGCCTTGAATCGTGGCGACGCTGAAACCGCCATGCGAGAGATCCGACGGATCCGCGCCGCGCGACCCGGCCAGCCGGCTAACAGCATGGCATCGAGCCACCCTACGGGCCGGCCAGCGCCAAGCGCGCCGCATCGCTTCCAGCGAGCGATGACTGGTGCGGAGGCCCTTCGCACCGTCCGCGTCGACCGGCAGAACCCGCGCTCTCCCGGATAGGAGATTGACCGGTGTCAGCGCCAAGTGCTGCGCCCCCCGATGGCGCTCTGCAGCGGTTACCCAAGTCCGCGCGAGACCATGCGATCTCGATCATGCAACGGGTGATCGAGCGCTACCTCCATGCTCCAGCCGGCCGCAAGGTCGCGACTAGAAAAGAACTTGCCGAGATTGGCCGGCTGGCAGTCTGCGCACGGGTCATTGACACGACGTTTATCGCAGCCTGTCTCTACCACTGCCGCCGCCAGCGGCTAAGAGAGGATGGGCACGGCTGGAGTAGACTGCCGGAGCACGTCCAAGAGCGGGTGTCCGAGATCTATGAAAAGTCGCTGACGGCGCAGTTGCGGGGCGGCGATCCCGAAGCTTCCCTTCCGCTTGAGGAGCGGATCGAGCTCGGGATCATCACTGCGGCCGCCGGCAACATTCCGCCGAGCGTCTTCGAGGCAATTCTCGACAGGCACTTCGACGCTCTCGTGCGGGCGCCGTCCGCGGGCACGTCATGACCGGTCTCAGGCAGGGTGATCGCATGTCCGTAAGTAAGCTAGCGATAGCGATGCCCATCCAAGGCGCTCCCGCGAGCATACAGCGGGATTGGGCCTGCAGGGCCTCGAACAAGGCCGAAGAGCCGAGCGCGCGCAGGCGAGCGGAGGAGCAGTTGCGGCGAGGCAATCCGACTAACGGGTTCGATGGGAGAGATACATGACCGGCGCTCCGGCCTATGCGCGCCTGCCGCCAGCGCTCGAAGCACAGGACGAGTAGGAGGCGATGGCGAACCCTCGCGGCACGCCGCAGAACCTTCAGGCGCACAGATTCAAGCCAGGACAATCCGGCAACCCCGGCGGCAAGCCTGTTGGCGCACGCAACGCCATCTCCGCCGACTTCCTCAAGGCCTTGGCCGCGCACTTCCGCGCGCACGGCGAGGAAGCGATCGAGCGCGCATGCAAGGAGGACCCTCTCGGTTATGTCCGAGTGGTCGCCTCGATCCTGCCCAAGGAACTCGTTGTCGAGCAACGGCCGCTGGAGGGCCTGTCGGATGAAGAACTCGCCGCAGCCATTGCAGAACTCCGAGCACGGCTGGTTGGTGCTCCGAGCGCTGGAGCAGGAACAGCAGCACCGGGCCGCACGAAATCAACTGACAGCATATAAGCCCTATTCCAAGCAGGCTGAGTTTCATGCCGCCGGACTATCGCACCGCGAGCGCCTGTTCCTCGCCGGCAACCAGCTTGGCAAGACGCGCGCCGGCGCGTCCGAGGTCGCCATGCATCTCACAGGTTGCTATCCGTCATGGTGGGAAGGTCGGCGATCGAGCCGGCCAATCATCGCCTGGGCCGCCGGCGTGACCGGCGAGTCGACGCGCGACAACCCGCAGCGGCTCCTGATGGGGCGGCCGGGCCAGTGGGGTACAGGCACGATCCCGGGCGACTGCATCATCGGCGCCACGCGCGCCATGGGCGTGTCGGAGCTGCTCGACACGATCCGTATCGCGCATGTAAGCGGCGGCGAGTCCGTCCTATCTTTCAAGTTCTACGAAAAGGGCCGCGAGAAGTGGCAAGGCGAAACCTTGGATCTGGTGTGGTTCGACGAAGAGCCCCCGCAGGCCATCTACAGCGAGGGCCTGACGCGCACGAATGCGACCGGCGGAGCAGTCTTCCTCACCTGTACGCCGCTGCTCGGCATGACCGAGGTGATCGGTCGGTTCCTGAAGGAGCCGACGGCCGATCGGCACGTCACGCACATGACCATCGACGATGCTGGCCACTACAGCCCCGAGGACCGGGCGAAGATCGTTGCATCGTACCTACCGCATGAGCGCGAGGCGCGCGCCTGCGGCATTCCCATGCTGGGCTCAGGCCGGATATTCCCTGTGGCCGAGGACGGAATCGCGGTCGACACTGTGCCTATCCCTCCCCACTGGCCGCGCATCGGCGGCCTCGACTTCGGCTGGGATCACCCCTTCGCGGCCGTCGAACTGGCTTGGGACCGCGATACAGACACCATCTACGTCACGAAAGCCTACAAGCAGCGCGAGGCTACCCCGATCATGCATGCGGCCGCGCTTAAGCCTTGGGGCACATGGTTGCCCTGGGCCTGGCCGCATGACGGACTGCAGCACTCGAAGGACTCAGGCAAACCGCTCGCGGAGCAATACCGCCGGGAAGGGTTGAACCTGCTGCTCGAGCACGCGCGCTACCCCGACAACGCGGATGGCACACCGGGCAACTCGGGCGTCGAGGCAGGTTTGATGGAAATGCTCGACCGGATGCAGTCAAGCCGCCTGAAGGTCTTCCGCCATCTCGTCGGCTGGTTCGAGGAGTTCCGCCTCTACCATCGCAAAAACGGCCAAGTCGTCAAGATTAGCGACGACCTGATGAGCGCGACCCGCTATGCCCTCATGTGCCTGCGCTTCGCCGTGCCGTATCGCGAGCCGACAGCGAAATGGCTTATCGAGCAGCGCCGCGAGAACCGCCGCAGTGGAAGTGTCTGGGCCAGATGACCGAACCAACGGGTTTCGCTCAGAAACAGCGGACGGGGGCAACGCCACCAAGGCCGGCGCGGCCAGAGCGCCTGGTCCGGCTAAAAAAGGCTGGCCGGCAAAGCACGCGCCGCAGTCGCCAGGTTGGAGTCGGATAGTGCCGGCTCAGCCGACTATTCCTTTGCACCCGCTGGCCTGTACTGACCGCCCCCCTTCTCCGCTTTGTTGCGGGGAAGCGCCGAGCGGTCGGGATCTATCTAGCGCACTTTGGATCCGATCCAGAACTGCTGACAGGCCGATATCCTATCTCGACCGCTTTTTAGTCGGCCCAATGCAGGTCGAGCGGCCGCCGGTGCGCTAAGAGGATATCGTTCTCAGAGTGGCGCAGCGCGGCGACCGCCGGAACATCCGAGCCGAGGAACGTGATCACCAGACCCGGAGAGCGCGCAACCGGGCTCGGCGCTCGAGCGGGTCCGCTGGGACATGGGTCCGGAGCCAAGCCATGGGTCAGGTTTCGCACTGCCGCCGCATTCTGGCGATCGCCGCTTCGACCTCGCCTCGCGGTCTTTCCGGTGCGCTCGGTACTCGTTCCAGGGAGTTCAAGATTCGCCGCAGCGCCACGAATTCCCGGTTGCTCGCGAGCATCTCCAGGATTTCGGTCTCGGAGCGCTGGCGACGAGGTCCGTCGGACGTTCGTTCGTAGGTGAGCGGCTCTGCCAGGCGGTTCAGGCGGAGTCGGATCGCTTTGCCGACCTTGCCAAACTGGAGCCAGAGGCCTCTCATGTCGTCGAGTATCGGATCCCGCAACTCGGCCGGCTTGGGGAAGAAGCTGCTTGTGAGCCGCACGTGGCGGAGCGCCTCAAAGACCAGATCCCGCGGGAACTCGCGCATGGCCTCGATGTAGAAGGGCCCGATCTGATCCCAGTTGGGCGGTAATGGCCACAGCGCCAGCGTCGCTTCGAGCGCGACCGCGAGTTCCTTCAGATCGATCGGCGTCAGCATTCTGCGCCACTCGGTGGCGATGGCCTCGAGCTCGCTGATCGATGCATCGACCAGGGCTTGGTAGCTAATCGTCGGAAGGGAAAAGTCCGGACGCGAGGCCAGCACGGCGGCGACGTTCGTCTTCGCGGGCTCGCTGCTCGCGCTCGGCCGCATGGCCGCTGCGGCCGGATGCGCTGCCTTTAAAGCTTTGACCATTTGGCTTCTCCGTTCTGACCCAACGTCGCCACGTCGCGTCCCAATCGGCTTTCACGCCCCTCTGCCCGGGCTGTTCCAGCCAGTAGTCCTTGAAGTTCTCGAAGAGATCGCTCGGATTGAGCTCTGGTCGCTTCTGGCGGGCGTATGCTCGCCAGAGGTCTGGCAGCTTAAAATCCGCCGGCAATCGCGTGCCGCGCACAGAGAGAGAGGATTCAGGTGCTTTACTAGGATTACCTGAATTCCCTGCATTCTTCTTTGTCTCGCTTCTGTCTTGCTCCTGTCTTGCTCCTGTCTCGGCGGGTGTCTCGGTCGCTCCGGGCACAAGCTGGAATTTGTCGTAATTACAGATGCGTATGACGAGCTGCCCTGTCTCGGTGCGTGTCTCGATCATTGCCTCGGTTTTGAGTCGATTGATGAATCGCTCCACCCTGCCTTTGTCGACACCCCATCGCGTGGCAAGAAACCGGATAGACGCGGTGAACTCGCCGCGCTGCAGTTCGATCGTTTGATCGCCGATGCTCCTTCGGCATGGGCGCCATGCCGCCATCTCGATCATGTCGGCCCACTGCGCACGCCTGCAGTATGGCCCCCCACTGAGGGCCGGATGCTCGAGCCAGCCGCGGTGCATGAGATAGTAGCCGCTCACCGATCATCCGCCCGGCACGGCCACGATGCGAGCAGTGAGCGCGCGGCCATCAGCTCCGGCAGCTTCTCGGGAGCGATGCGTAGCCCGGACTTCGTCGAGCCGACTTCGCCCGTCGCGCGGTACCGGGCATACACCCTGATGTCGACGCCGACACGGCCCTTGAATGTGACCGGGGCGACCCGGATAGCCTCCGGGTCGCTCTTCTGGATCTCGGCGAATACCTGATCTACTTGGCCGGTCATCGCCGGCTCCCGTCGACAAAGTGATCAGCGACGACGAACGCCAGGCCCATCCGCAGGGCGAACCGTCGAGAGATGAACCGGGCGAGCCGCTCTTGCGCCTCGGTGCGGCAGAGGTTACGTTCGGTGTTGTCCAACGTATCGCGAACGCAATTCTGCCGGTCGGCGAGTGTCCGCTCGCCGGCCGGATTCACTATGGACATGGCGCATCACGGCGCCTTCTGCAGCTCGTCGACGACGCTATCGATGGTCGTATCGCTGACGAAGCTGCGCTTTCCTATCTTGACCAGCTTGATCTTTCCAGCCTTTACCTCCTTGTAAAAGCTACTGTGCGAGATGTTCCCGAGGAGCTGGCGTGCTTCAGGAATAGGGTAAAGGCGGCGTTTAACTGCAGTAGTCGGTTGGGGCTTGGATACCATCGCTCTATCTCCAGGTCGGTTGCGATGGTCTGTCCAAATACAGGCACGTTCGGTCTCATTCCACAATATGCGTTCAAATTTTTGACCGGAGAATACAGCTCAAAACTTTTTCTTCATTGGCCCTTGAGGCGCCGACCTATTTTAGACACGCGTCGTACGCAGCATGATCGCAAAGCCGTCCGTTTGACCTCTGGATCGATCGCCAAGGCAGCGTTCCAGATGAACCGAGTTCCCTTCGAAACTGGTGCCAACGATGGTCCCTTCCCAACCCAATCGGCTGAAAATTCCTCTCCCGATGCCGCCTCGTACATAGCAATCAGCTGGGGGACGAGCCATCCCACGGCTCGGAGATGGTCCCAACCTTCTCGTTTTCTTAGTTTGAACTCAGCTTTTGCAATGATTTTCAGGTTAGTTGCTGCGCGCCGGCCGCCATAGATCAAAGCACCAATGTCCACGGCACTTACTGGCTTCAGCTTCGAGGCAAGCCGGTCAACGCTCTTGTCGTCCAGCTCTTCCAGTGCCTCGACGAATTTGGTCGCGGCAGATATCAACTTGTCCAAGGCCTCATTCTGGGAGGCGATACTTGGCCCGTCGTCTTCGTAGGCTTTGATCTGATGATATTGATAACCGAGGCGCTCGAGCCATTGACGGAAAAGCTCAGTGTCCCGCGCCGCCCATGAGCGACTCCCGATTATGAATCTTACGATCTTTTGGCGATCAGTTTTCGGCTTGTAGTGTTTCCATCGCGGGAATACTTGCGCAATTTCAATTAACCTATCTGTTTCTAGCTCGTCGAGCCCTGCGATCGTGTATCCCCTCGCGAGCGGTTGCGCGGGCGGCCCATCGAAACCTCCTCGATATCCTGGCCGCGCTATCTCAAGAACGGCCTCGGAGGTTGCGCGGTCGATTCGTCTGAAGGCCACCCGCTGGTGGGCGCGGATCCATGGCTGCTTCTGCTTGACGTGCTGACGCGCGGGCCGTTCTCTTGCGGCGCCCATGCCCTGAGGTGTAGCTCGGCGTCGGCGGTTATTTTGTCCCAGCTTCACGCGCGTAGCTGCACGACACTGCGGCCGGCGGTTTCACAGAACCGAGCCCATTGTTCCATCATGCGTCGTCGCTTCTCGAACAGATCGCCACGGCGGTAAGCCGCCTCGACTTTATCGCCAACGACGTGTGCGAGTGCCATCTCGGCAACCTCGCGGGGATAGTTAGTACGCTCGGCGGCCCAGTCGCGGAAAGAGGATCGGAAGCCGTGCGCCGTGAAGTCGTCACGGCCCATCCGGCTCATCAGGGCGAGCATCGCCATGTTAGACAGCGGCTTGCCCCGCTTGCCGCCAGGAAAGATGAATGGGCTGCCCCCGATGCGATCGCGCTTAAGTCGCTCCAAAATTGAGATAGCCGACGCCGGCAGAGGGACCCGATGTTCTTTGCCGCCCTTGATGCGATCGGCCGGAACGGTCCAGATCTTTTCGTCTAGGTCTATCTCGTTCCATCTCGCGCCGATGATCTCACTGGTACGAGCCGCTGTCAGGATCAGCAGCTCGAGCGCCGCGGCCGCGACAACCTCTTGTTGGCGCAACGTTTTCATAAACTCGGGAAGCTCGTCATACCGCATGGCCGGGTGATGCTTGACCTTTCGCACCTTGGCCCGCTTCGGCAAGAGCTTGTCGAGATGACCACGCCATCGAGCAGGGTTGTCTCCTTGGCGATAGCCTCGTACGGCCGCCCAGTCGAGAACCGCCTCGATCCGCCCACGGACTCGGGAAGCCGTTTCAGGTTTCGTCGTCCAGATAGGCTCAAGCACCTTTAGGACGAGAGAGGTATCTATCCCCTGCACCGGCGCCGAGCCGAAGACCGGCTCAGCGTATGTCGTGAGCGTGTTCGTCCATTGGGTGGCGTGCTTTACGTTCCGCCAGCCTGACCGCTGTGCACTGATATATGCGGTGGCGCAGTCCATGAACTTAGTCGCCTTCGCGGCCTCGAGTCGTGACTGCGAGCGCTGTGCCCGGCGCGCCTCGATCGGATCGATGCCTTCCATTCGTAGTTGGCGACATTCGGCTGCTTTGGTACGCGCGACGGACAAGCCCACCGTATGGAACGGTCCGAGGCCCATCTCACGCGCCCGCCCGTTCAACATGAAGCGATAGATCCAGGACTTGCCAGTGGAGCTAACTTGCAGATAGAGCCCGCCGCCATCGGGATACATACCCGGCGCAGTGGTGCGCTGGGCTTTAAGCGCTGTCAGCTTGCCGATCGTCCTTGCCATGCCCTACCCACGGCCGTACCCACAATCAGAGCGTGGATTATCGCGGACCATGGCGAACGTGTCCACATTGAGGAGCACAAGAAAGCCAGATATGATAGGCTATCTTGGCACGCGCCAGGATCAGCATGCACGATGCCGGACATTCGTTGGGCGGACACCCTCTCCGCCATTACGCCCTGATCGCACGGGATAGCGCAGTTTCCACGAGATCGCCCCCAGACGCCGCCAGCTGGGTTGGACCCTGCCCGCAGGCGTTGACCAAGTTCAGCCCCGTGCGCGCTGACATCAATGCAAGTTCTTGGCTGGTAACAAGACAGTTCGCGAGCGGATCACGTAGAGCATCTTCTCGTCTGGGTCATACACGCTGTAGTTTTCGGCAGGGCGGTCAAACGTCTTACCACCGAACAGAAATGATAGTCGGCTCACTGATTCTAATTCGGCTCGGCTCGGTGAAGTTGGTGCGGCCCGATAGAAGACCAGCACGCCGGCTTCTCCTTTCGACAGGATCCAATGCCCCGCATCGATTCGAAGCGGCCGGATCCCATCGAATGAGCGAAAAACGAGCTTCTCGCCTGTTTGGCCCGACACCCTTGCAAGCGCTGGAGATTGAATTCCGTGTGGGACGCCGCCACCCTCCCACAGCAAACCGAAGCTATCCTGTTCCAGGACAAATGCCTGGATCTCTCGATGGAACCTGGAATCGAGGAGTGTTGGCTCTGTGATCGATAAGAGACGATCGGCGATCGCGCGATTTGCGGCCCAAAACTTTTCGGGGACTGCGAGCGCATACAACGAAACGTACGGCGTTGACCGCCGGTACTTTGTATATGGACGAACGCCGCGATCGATCCAATCGAGGCCACTTGAGCCGCTTCCGTCTACCGGCCCGATCGCATCGCTCATTTGGGCGGCGGCTATCTGCACCCGCGCGCCAGAGCCTTTGTAAAAGTCGGATGCGACGTAGGCCTCGAACCCATCCCGCTGAACAACATCACGCGTCCAGACAATCAAAGGCAGGTACTCGGATTGACGAATAAGATCCCCCTGTAATTCGCTGAATCGACGACTATTGCAACTACTGGGAGTTACAACAAAAATTGCCGAGCCGTCGTCAAGTTTCTTCCCAAAACTTCTTTCCGCAGCTTCCCACCCATACTGCGGCAACCACGGCATTCCTGCCTTATATGACGCTATGTATTTTTGACATTTGATGGTCCTTTGCAAATGAACCGGCTGTCCTTCAACAATAAGGTTCACCTTCATCGAGAAGGCATTGCTATCTACAAAGAGACGCCGAAAGACCCAGGAGCCGGGAAATGGGTCTTGGCCTTCCATCGCTGTGTCCGCAATAAACCATGCTGTTGGGGTCACAACTACTAACCCCACAACTGCGCAGATCACCAACCTTCGAACACTCAACATTTATCAGTCCGTCGTACAAATAAACCGGATACGTCGGCCGCCACCTGCGCACAGCTCCCGATTCGCGGCGCAATAGATCGGGTTGTCTAACAAGTGGACGTTGCTCATCTGCGCCTCTGAACGAAATGCCCGCCATGAGGACAGAAGGGCAGTTCGGCGGTTAATTTTGCAAGATCGCAACTGCGGTCGCCGTCCAGATAACCAGCCTTGGCATCGCCTGCGTCACGGCGACGTCGTAGTTCACGCTGCTGGCCTAAACCGCGATACCAGTTATCTCAATCTTTGATTGTTCTTTGGTAAACATGGCGGTTCGATAGCAGAAATGGCCATGCGGACCGCCAGACTCGACCTATCAGGGGGGCGAGTACATCCTCGCCCGCCGACAGTTCACCGGGGAAACAACTCGACGTGGGTTTCGGCCGTGCGCCCGTAGTAGAGGACCCGCCGCCCGAGGAACGAGACGAGATAGCCGGCGCATCCGAAGCCCTTCACCTTCTCGCAGAAGCGTCGGTAGGTGTAATCGGGGCCATTGGCCTGGGCCTCGCGGACACAGGCGGCGACGCCATCACTGCTGAAGCGCGCGGCGACGGCTCCTGGAGTCTTCACATTGTCGAACACCACGCTGCCGCCGTCCGGCAGGTAGTAGGTCGTCGTGTTGCGGCGGTAGTCGACGTCGTATCCTTCAAAGCCTGCATTGCGCAGTGCTCCCACGATCTCCGGAAACGACATCGAGCCTTCGTAAGCCGCATTCAGGCACGTCTGGGCAACAGACCTCTGCTGCGCGTCCATGGCACACTCCTCATCCGCTGGAATTGTATAAGCCGCCGAGGACTACTCGGTCGGCACGGTCTTCAGCCCCCGTCGTTCCACGAGGACCTTCAGTGTCCTCTCGAACGTCGCGCGATCGCCCTTCGAGAGCAGGCCGAAGAACTCTTCGTCATTCGCATCGGCCAGCGCCGCGAGCCTCGGAACCTTGTTCCGCCCAGGCCCGGTCAGGGCCAGGGTATGAGCGCGCCTGTCATCTGGATCGGCCGTTCGCGCAACCAGCCCCTTGGCGATCAGCCGGTCCGCCAGTTTGCTGATCGCGCCCTTGGTCATACCCATCTGATCGGCAAGACGCGTCGGGGAAAGCGCATCGGCATCGAAGAGCTTCCGCATGAACACCCACTCCGCCACCGTGATGTCGAGTGCATCAAGCTTGCGCGCGAAGGCATGCGAGACGCCGTTCGAGACGATGCGCAGCCAGTAGCCGAGATGGCTTTCGAGATCGGAGACGGTGCGTCGCGCCGGCATGAGCATCCTTATTTATTGAATAGGAAACTATCCTATTTAGTTTCTTAGTCAACTATATCGTTCCACCTTCTCTTGAGGTCCGAGCGCCGGCATCCGGCGATCTCGAAGCCTCGTAGCGAGAGCCAAGCCGACCATTGGTCTACCATTGCTGCCGGCCCGCATCCTTCCGCCTATTTCGTAATCACTGCACGGCCTATTGCATACAATAGGGGCGCGCCGGGACTGCCGTCCGCGACGGCGCGAACGCCAATGAATTGACAATGCTGGGTTTCGGCTGAACCGCGTCGCGGATTGGCGCTGGCACGGCGCTTGCTCCAGCAGGCGCATGAATGCATCGCAGCCGCTGCCGTCGACGATCGCCGAATGGCACCGTCGCTATCGCGCCGGCTGGACACCGACGGAAGCGCTCGCCGCCGTCGCCGAGCGGCTCGCGGCCGTCGACGATCCCGGCATCTTCATCCACGTCGCGTCGCCGGCGGAACTCGAACGACATGTCGCGGCGCTGCCGCCGATGGATCTCGCCGGCTTTCCGCTCTGGGGCATCCCGTTCGCGGTGAAGGACAATATCGACGTCGCGGGTCAGCCGACCACGGCGGCGTGTCCGGCCTTCTCCTATCAGCCGCCGCGCGACGCCGGCAGCGTGGCGCGGCTGCGGGCGGCCGGGGCGATCCCCATCGGCAAGACGAATCTCGACCAGTTCGCGACCGGCCTCGTCGGCGTGCGCACGCCGCACGCCGTGCCGCGCAACGTCGCGGATCCGGCGCGTGTCCCCGGCGGATCGAGTTCCGGCTCCGCGGTCGCCGTGGCGCAGGGCCTCGTGCCCTTTGCGCTCGGCACCGACACGGCCGGATCGGGTCGCGTGCCCGCGGCGCTCAACGGCATCGTCGGCCTGAAGCCGTCGCTCGGCGCCGTGTCGACGGCCGGCGTGGTGCCGGCGTGCCGCACGCTCGATTGCGTTTCGGTCTTCGCGCGCTCGATCGAGGACGCGTGGACGGTCTTCGCCGCGATGGCCGGCGCCGCTGACGACGATCCGTTCTCGCGGCCGATCGAAGCGGTGGCATTGGACGAGGCCAAATCCGTCGCGCGGCTTGGCGTGCCGCGCGATGCTGATTTGCTGTTCCACGACGACCGCGCGGCAGAAACAGCGTGGCGCGGCGCGTTGGCAGCGCTGGCCCGGCAGGGCGTTGCGATCGAGCCGGTCGATCTGACGCCCTTCTTCGCGGTGGCGGAGCTGCTCTACCACGGGCCCTGGCTTGCCGAGCGCGAAGCGGCGCTTGCCGACATCATGTCGCGCGCGCCGGAAACGGTGTGGCCGGTGACGCGCGCCATCGTCGGCAAGGCATCGGCGATGACCGCCGCCGACGCCTTTCGCGGCCAGTATCGCCTCGCCGCATTGAAGCAGGCGACGGCACCGGTGTGGCGGCGCATCGACGCGCTGGCGGTTCCATCGGTCCCCTGCTTTCCAACCTTAGGCGAGCTGTCCGCCGATCCGGTCGGGCCCAACACCCGCCTCGGCACCTACACGAATTTCGTCAACCTCCTCGACCTGTCCGCGCTCGCGATCCCGGCTTGCCCGCGGCCGGACGGATTGCCGGCGGGCGTGACGCTGATCGGCGCGCGCGGCGACGACGCACGCCTCGCCGCGTTCGGCCTGCGCCTGCAGAAGGACATGGCCGGCGGCAAGCCCGCCTCGGAGGCCGCATGACGTCGCCGGCGATCGAGATCGCCGTCGTCGGCGCGCATCTCTCCGGACTCGCGCTCAATGCGCAACTGACCGGCGTCGGCGGCCGCCTGCTGCGCGCCGTCGAGACGGAACCGCTGTACCGGCTCTACGCGCTTTCGGGCGGACCGCCCGCGCGACCCGGGCTGGTGCGCGTCGGCGCGGCCGAAGGTGCCGCGATCTCCGCCGAAGTCTGGGCGATGGCCGCCGACGCGTTCGGCCGGTTCGTCGCCGACATTCCCGCACCGCTCTGCATCGGAACGGTGCTTCTCGCCGACGGCACCCGGCCGAAGGGTTTCCTCTGTGAATCGGCCGGCCTGGCCGGTGCCAGGGACATCACCGCGTTCGGCGGCTGGCGCGCCTATCTCGCGAGCCTGAGCGAGAACGCCGCATGAGCATCACGCAACCTCACCGCAATCCAAACAGGGAGATCATCATGATTACGCGTCGGACTCTTCTCGCCGGCTCGGCCGCTGTCGCCGGCATCCTGGGGGCGCCGGGCATCCTGCGCGCGCAGGAAAAGACCATCAAGATCGGCTCGCTGCGCCTGATCCATTCGATGACGCCGCATTTCTACCAGCGCTTCGCGCCGGCCGGCGTCAAGTTCGACATCATCACCTTCGACTCGCCGACCGACGGCAAGAACGCGGTGGTGACGAAGTCGGTCGCCTTCGGCGGCTTCGGCATCGCCGCCGCGACGCTGGGCGCCGCGGCCGGCGAGCCGGTCGTCGTGGTCGGCGCGTTCTGCAATCGCGGCATGGGCGTCATCGCCAAGGCGGGCTCCGACCTCAAGTCGATCAAGGACCTCAAGGGCAAGCGCATCGGCATCTGGCCCGGCTCGACCCAGGAAGTCTTCATCATGGAGCGCATCCGCATGGAGGGCATGACCATGCGCGACGTGACGGCCGTGCGAGTCCCGTTCGGCGAGATGCATGCGATGCTGTCGCGCGGCGACATCGACGCCTATGTCGGCGCGGAACCGGGTCCCGGCCTGTCGCTGTCGTCGGGCGTCGGCCAGCTCGTCGAGTATCCGTACGGAACCGCGATGGGCGGCCTCAACATGATCCTCGGCACGCACGAGGACACGGTGAAGTCCGACGCCGAGCTGATCAAGATGATGCTCGGTGTGCACCGCAAGGCCACCGAGCACATGATGGCCAACAAGGCCGAGGTCGCCGAGATGACGGTGAAGGTCCTCGGCGCGCCCAAGGCGGCGGTCGAGCAGGCGCTCGGCGCGGACAACGTCGAATACACGTGGAAGCTCGACGACAAGGTCCTCTCGCAGGCCAAGACCTATGCGCAGCAGATGCTCGAGCTCAAGCAGATCCGGGCGCTGCCGAATTTCGGCACGTTCCTGAATCCGAGCTTCTCGAACGCCGTCGCATCCGTCTGAAACAAGCGCGGTCCCGGCCGGTGCCGGGACCGCTACCGCCCTCGAGCCCGCAGAGAGTTTTCATGGCGATCGCCGACAGCTCCCTCGCCGCCACCCCCGTGAACCGCGACGACAGCCCCGCGGCCGCATCGCCCAGGACCCCCCTGCTGCGCCTCTGGCCGAAGCTCCAGCCGGGCGTGCTCGCCGCGATCGTCCCCCTGCTCCTTCTTCTCCTCTGGCAGGTTGCAACCACGCAGCGCTGGACCAGGCTGATTCCGACGCCGTACGAGACCGCGGAGTACATGGTCGATTTCGCGGTGGGCGGCATCTACGACGACGCCTTCTCCGCGACCTTGCACATCCACCTGCTCGCCTCGATGAGCCGCGTCTATGGCGGCTTCGCGCTCGCGGCGCTCGCCGCCCTGCCGCTCGGCCTGCTGATCGGGCGCCTGCCGATCGCGCGCATGACGCTCGATCCGTTCTTCCAGCTCATGCGGCCGATCCCGGTCACTGCCTGGCTGCCGCTATCGATGATCCTGTTCGGCCTCGGGGCGCGTTCGGCGTTCGCGCTCGTTTTCCTCGGGGCGTTCTATCCGATCCTGCTCAACACGATCTTTGGCGTGAAGAATGTCGACGCGAAGTTGTTCGAGGCCGCCTCCATGCTCGGCTGCCGCGGCAATGCGCAGTTCTTCCGCGTCGTGCTGCCGGCCGCGCTCCCGTCGATCTTCACCGGGCTGCGGCTCGGACTCGGGCTCGCCTGGTTCGTCATCGTCGTCGGCGAGATGACCGGCGTGCCGCAAGGCCTCGGCGCCGTCATCATGGATGGCCGCACCCTGTCGCGCACCGAGCTCGTCATCTGCGGGATGATCGTCATCGGCATCGCCGGATTCCTCTCCGACCGCATCGTCATGGCCGTCGGCAACCGACTTCTGCGCTGGAGCCCGAACCATCATGACTGAGCCCACCATTCCCATCATCGAGATCAGGTCCGTTTCGAAGACCTATGCACTGCAGGCCCAGACGATCCACGCCCTGAAGGACGCCGATCTGACGATCCGCAAGGGCGAGTTCGTCTGCCTGATCGGCGCCTCCGGCTGCGGCAAATCCACCCTGCTGCGCATCATCGCCGGGTTCGAGAGTCCGAGCGCCGGCGAGGCGCTGATGTGGGGAAAGCCGATCGACGGCCCCGACCCCACGCGCGGCATGGTGTTCCAGGACTACGCGCTGTTCCCGTGGCTGAGCGTGCGCGACAATATCGGCTTCGGGCCGCGCTCGCGCGGCCGGCCGCGCGCCGAGATCCGCGAGACCACCGACCGCTTCATCGAGATGGTCGGGCTCAACCGCTTCGCCAACGCCTATCCGCATCAGCTTTCGGGCGGCATGCGCCAGCGCGTCGCTATCGCGCGCGTGCTGGCCAACGACGCCGAGATTGTCCTGATGGACGAGCCGTTCGGCGCGCTCGATGCGCTGACGCGCGAGCGGCTGCAGGAAGAGCTCCTCGAGATCTGGCAGCGGACAGGGTTGACGGTGGTCTTCGTCACCCACGCGATCGAGGAGGCGATCTACCTCGCCGACCGCGTGGTGGTGATGACGCCGGGGCCCGGGCGCATCGAGAGCGACAACCACCTGCATATCCCCCGCCCGCGCGACATCGCCAGCCCGGAGTTCAACGAGATCCGGCGCGAGCTGTCCAGCCGGCTGCACAGCCATCACGCCCGGAAAGCCGCCTGATGCCGGCAAGCCGGCCGCTAACGCCCGTGGAGCGGCTGCCGTACCGGGCGGCGATCGACCGCCAGCCCGTGGCCCTGCCGGACGGCAAGTCCCTCGCCGTCTGGCCGGTCGTGAATGTCGAGAACTGGCTGATCGAGAACCCGATGCCGCGGCAGGTGCTGGTCGCGCCGACGGGGCTTCCGCTGCTGCCAGACGTCGCCAACTGGGCCTGGCACGAATACGGCATGCGCGCCGGCTTCTGGCGCCTGCTCGATGCCTTCGCGCGGCGCGGCATCCGTCCGACATTGTCGATCAACGGATCCGTCTGCACGGCCTATCCGCGCGTCGCGGCAGCTGCCAGGGATGCCGGCTGGGAGTTCATGGGGCACGGCTTCGTGCAGGTGCCAATGCACAAGGTCGACGATCAAGGCGGCGCCATCACCCGCGCGCTGGACACGATCAGGTCCTTCACGGGCGAGGACTGCGTCGGCTGGCTCGGCCCCGGCTTGACCGAAACGCTGGAGACGCCCGATCTTCTCGCGGCGGCGGGCGTGCGGTACATCGCCGATTTCGTGGTGGATGATCTGCCGAGCCCCGTGCGCACGCAATCCGGCACGGTCTGGTCGATGCCCTATTCGGTGGAGTTGAACGACATTCCGGTGTTCATGATCCAGCATCACAGCGCCGAGGAATTCATCCGGCGCACCCGCATGACCGCCGACCGGCTTATCGCGGAGACGGCTGCCGACGGCGCGAAAGTGATGAATTTTGCCGTGCATCCCTATATCACCGGCGTGCCGCACCGCATTCACGTGCTCGAAGCCGTGCTCGACGACCTGGCGCGGCGGCCGGAGGTCGTCTTCATGCAGGGCCGGGCGATTCTCGACTGGTACCTGGAGGCCACGCACGATGCCTGACAACACCCGCTCCGCGCCCACCATCTGGCGGACCTTCACGCGCGAAGCGCTGGACGCCGCGTACAACAACTCCGCCGCCGTGCCCAACAGCGCCGCGACCGTCGCGGACTGGGCGGCGCGCTCCGCCGCAACCCTGTCCCGGCCCGGCACCATTCGCGACCTGCGCTATGGACCGCGCGAGCGCAATCGCGTCGACCTGCTGCCGTCGGGTCGGACGCGCGCGCCCCTCCTTGCGTTCATCCACGGAGGCTATTGGCAGCGCAATACCAAGGACGTCTTTGCGTGCATGGCCGAAGGCCCGCTCGCCGCCGGCTTCGACGTGGCAATGATCGGCTATACCCTGGCGCCGGAGGTCCGCCTGGCCGACATCGTCGACGAGATCGGACGCGCGGCTGCCTTCCTGCGGCGCGAAGGTCCGGCGCATGGCATGGGCCGCGACGCGCTCGTCGTCTCCGGCTGGTCGGCGGGCGGCCATCTGACGGCGACGACCCTTGGCATGGCGGAGGTGGATGCCGGCCTGTCGATCTCCGGCATCTTCGACGTCGAGCCGTGCCGCCTCAACTACCTCAACGACAAGCTCGGCCTCGACGCCGACGAGGCGAAGCGGACGAGTCCGATCCACCACATCAGCGGCACGCAGAAGCCGGTGACGCTGATCTACGGCACGGCGGAGCTGCCCGAGCTGCAGCGCCAGTCCGTCGACTACGCCGCCGCCGTGACGGCTGCGGGGGCAAAGGCCGCGCTGCGCCCGCTCGAGGGGCACGACCATTTTTCCATTCTCGAGGAGCTGGCCCGGCCGGACGGCGCCATCGTCGCCGCGTTGCGCGATGTCGCCGCCGGCCGCCGAGCGTCATGACCGGCAGCACGCGCACCGAGCGGCTCGTCTCCACCCTCGCCGACCGGATCGTCGCCGGCGAGCTGCCGCCCGGGGCGGCGCTGGACGAGACGCAGCTTGCCGCCGCGTTCGGCGTCTCCCGCACGCCGGTGCGCGAGGCGATCCGGCAGCTCGCGGCGATGGGGTTCGTGCAGGCGCCGCCGCATCGTGCCGCGATCGTCGCCCGGCCCGCGGCGGCGCGGCTGCGGGAGATGTTCGTCGTCATGAGCGAACTCGAGGCGCTCTGCGTGACGCTGTGCGCGCGCACCATGACGCGCGCGGAACGGAACGATCTCGAGAGCTACTACAGGGAAATGGGCGCCGTCGTCCGGCGGGGCGATGTCGAGGGCTACCGCGCTGCGAACGTCGCCTTTCACGAGAAGCTCTACACGGGGGCCCATAACACGTATCTCGGCGAGCTGGCCGCGGCCACGCGACGGCGGCTCGCCCCGTTTCGCGGCGCGCAGCTACAGGCCTTCGACCGGCTGTCGAAGTCACACGCCGAGCACGGCGCCATCGTCAATGCCATCCTCCGCGGCGATGCCGCGACCGCGGCCGCCGGCATGCGGCAGCACCTCGAAGTGACCGAGCAGACCTGGCGCGCCCTCGGCCACACCATCGTCGAGGCCGCCGAGTAAGCGCACCCCCGGCCAGGCCGTCGCGCTCCAGCTCTCCACGACCTGCCCGTACCGTTACGCACCCTCAAGGTCCACCGTCCGGCCTCTGCTTTAGGCGCAGGCCGGTCAGGGCGCGTGTTTCGAAAAATGAACGGGACGGATCGCCCATGTTCAGCTCAGTGAACATGACAGGCGCAGGCGGGATGACGTCGTTCGCAGCATGGAAGCCAAATCAATAACTTGAGGCGTCGCGTTACCGGTCCATCAACTGGCACGAAAATTCCTTAGAGGTTTCCGAAGAACGGAATCCTCGCATTATAACGCTCCTCGCACTCATCACCTTCGTCGTCGCTCCGCTGGCCGGATGGGCAGGCGGTCGATCTTCGCCCCTCGTGGCAGCGATCCCGCTGCTGCTCTTTGTCGCCTTCTGCATGCTGCTGCCGGAGGTGGCGGCGGGTGGAGTTGTGCTCGAAGCGTATCGGTGGATCCCGAGCCTCGACATCGACGCCGCGTTCAGGCTGGACGGGCTTTCGCTCACCTTCGCGCTGTTGATCAGCGGGATCGGCGGTACGGTATTTCTCTACGCCTCCTCCTATCTGAAGGGAGCCAAGCGTCTGGCGCGCTTCTACACGGTGCTGACGCTCTTCATGGCCTCGATGATCGGCGCCGTCCTCGCCGACGACCTTGTCCTGCTTGTCGTCTTCTGGGAACTGACCAGCCTTACCTCCTTCCTGCTGATCGGCTATGCGCCGGAAAAGGCGGAAGCGAGACGCTCGGCGCAGCAAGGCTTTCTGGTCACGGTCGCGGGCGGGCTCGCGATGCTGGCTGGCGTCATCCTGCTCGGAGCGGTGGCGGGAACATTTTCCATCACGGCAATTCTCGAACGCGGCGAGACGATCGCCGCACATCCGAGTGCACCAGCAATCATCGTGCTGATCGCCGCCGGGGCCTTTGCCAAATCCGCGCAGGCCCCGCTCCATTCATGGCTCGCCAACGCCATGGTCGCGCCGACGCCTGTCTCGGCATTCCTGCACTCCGCGACGATGGTGAAACTCGGCGTCTATCTTCTGGCGCGGCTCGACCCGGTTTTCTCGGACCATGCGCTTTGGATAGCGGTCCTGACGTCGTTCGGGGCCGCGACCATGCTCACGGGCGCCGTGCTGGCGTTGCGTGAAACCGACCTCAAACGCGTACTCGCCTATTCGACCATCGTTTCGCTTGGCACGCTGACCATGCTGATCGGCACCCCTGGAGAGCTGGCGGCAGTCGCGGTCATCGCCTTCCTGATCGTGCACGCGCTCTACAAGGCGTGCCTGTTCCTCGTCGCCGGCATCATCGATCACGAGACGGGCACGCGCGACAGCTCCGTGCTCGGCGGCATGCGGCACTTCATGCCCGTGACGGCGGCGACCGCCTTCCTCGGCGCGCTCTCGATGGCCGGTCTGCCGCCTTTCATCGGCTTCGCCGCCAAGGAACTGGTCTATGAAACGGGCCTCGCAGCCTCAACGTCGTGGACGCTCCTCGCAGCGCTTCTCGCCAATGTCTCGATGGTGGTGGTCGCAGGCATCGTCGCGGTGCGATGCTTCATCGGCGGCCCGAGCGCGACGCCAAGGCGACCGCGTGACCCCGGATTTGCCATGCTGGCCGGCCCCGTTCTGCTGGCGGTACTTGGCCTGCTCTTCGGTCTGGCACCCTGGATCATCGGCGATAGCCTGATCGTACCGGCCGCAAGCGCGATCGCCGGACGACCGATCGAGTACACGCTGTCGCTCTGGCATGGCTTCACGCCGATGCTGGGCCTGAGCGTGTTGACGCTGGCGCTGGGTGTCGTCGCGTTCCGGCGCTGGGACAGCCTGCGCACGGGGCTTCTGGCTATAAGACAGGTCGACCTTTGGGGCCCGGATCGGGCCTACGACCGCCTCATGGATGGCCTGCAGCGCGTCGCGCGCTGGCAGACCGATCTCATCCAGACCGGCAGCCTGCGCGTCTATGTCGGCCGCGTCCTTGCCGTCATCGCGATCGCGACACTCGCAACGCTCCTATTGCGTGGCGGGTTCACCATGCCCTCCTTCGCGGGAAGCTTCGTTCCCGAACTTGCGCTCGCCGTGCTTCTCGTCGTCGCGGCGCTGGCGGTCACCGGCGCGCGCAACTTCGTCACCGGCATCATCGCCGCCGGCATGGTCGGCTTCGTTGCCGCCCTCATCTTCCTGTTCCAAGGCGCACCCGACCTCGCTTTCACGCAGTTTTCCGTCGAGGCGCTCGCGATCGTCATCTTCCTTGCGATCGTGGGGCGCATGCCCTTCCGAGAACGCGACGGCCGCACGAAGTCCGAACGTCTGCGCGACGCAGGAACCGCAATAGGGCTGGGCGTGACGGCGTCGCTGGTACTGCTGTCAGTGCTGGCGCAGCCATTCGACGGCAGGCTGTCGGACTTCTTCCGCGCGGCAAGTGTCCCGGAAGCCAACGGCCGGAACCTCGTCAACGTCATCATCGTCGACTTTCGCGCCCTCGATACGCTTGGCGAGATCACGGTGCTGGGACTGGCGGCGATCGCCGCAGCGGCGGTGATCGCCGGCCTGCGCCTGAAAGCCAGGGAGTACCGCTCATGAATTCGCTCATCCTGCGCACATCCAGTCGGCTCGTCCTTCCGGCGGCGCTGATCTTCTCGGTCTATGTGCTGTTGCGCGGCCACAACGAGCCGGGCGGCGGCTTCATAGGCGGACTCATCGCCGCCGCCGGTATTGCCGTCCACGCACTTCCACGCGGTCGTGACGCGCTTCTCAGGACGCTCAAGATTTCGCCCAAGGCGATCATCGGTGCGGGACTCGTCCTCGCGCTCATCTCGGGCCTGCCGGCACTGCTGCTCGCCGAACCCTATCTGACCCATCAGTGGCCGTATCCAGCCCTCGGACTCGGCACCACGCTCGTCTTCGACGTGGGCGTCTATCTCTCGGTCGTCGGCTCCGTTCTGACGTTCCTGTCCTACTATCTGGAGAACTGAGGTGGAGCCGGTCTTCGCTCTCGCTTTCGGCGTGCTGATCGCGGTCGCCGCCTATCTCATCCTGTCACGGAACGTCCTCAGGGTCGTGCTGGGGCTGCTGGTGCTGAGCAATGCCGCCAATCTATCAATCTTCATCGCCGGGCGCATGGGAACGGGCGTCCCCCCTCTGGTGGCGGCGGGCGAGACGACGATCGCGGCCAGTGCCAACCCGCTGCCGCAGGCCCTGATTCTCACCGCAATCGTGATCTCGTTCTCGCTGGCCGCCTTCACAATGGTCCTCTTCGAGAGCGCCCATCGCCAGCTCGGCACGGTCGACACGCAGGAAATGCGCGTGGCAGAGCCGCTGGACGATAGCCCGCGCGCGAGGCCCACATCATCGGCCATTGCCGTGAAGGAGCCGGCGGTATGAACGCGCACTTGCTGCTCAGCATGCCGATCGCCTTCCCGCTGGCGGGCGTCGCGCTCTGCGCCATGCTGTGGAATTGGCCCCTTGCCCAGCGCATCGTCGGTCTCGCGGCAAGTGCTGGCCTGTTCCTGTCGTCGGTCGCGCTCCTCGCTGCCACCTATGACGGCACCGTGCTGGCCACGCAGTTCGGCGCATGGGCGGCGCCCTTCGGCATCAGCTTTGTCGCCGACATGCTCGCCGCCGCGATGGTGCTGATCACAGGGCTCATGGCCGTCGCGGTCGGTATCTACGGACTGGCCGGCGATGCGGAGGCGCGCGAACAGGCGCTCTACCACCCGCTCTATCAGGGCCTGCTGCTTGGGGTGACCGGTGCGTTCCTGACCGGCGACATCTTCAACCTCTATGTCTGGTTCGAGATCATGCTGATCTCGTCCTTCGGTCTGCTGGCGTCCGGTGGCGGCCGGGCGCAGCTTGATGCAGGCGTCAAGTATGTTGCGCTGAACCTTGTCGCCACCACCTTCTTCCTGATCTCCGTTGCCTTTCTCTACGGGTTGACCGGCACGCTCAACATGGCGGACCTGGCCCGCGTCCTGCCGGCGCTGGAGAATCAGGGATTGGTCACGACCCTCGCCGTCCTGTTCCTCGTCACCTTCGGCGCCAAGGCGGCGGTCTTCCCGTTGTTTTTCTGGCTGCCGGCCGCTTATCACACGGCCTCCGCGCCTGTCGTGGCAATCTTCGCCGCCCTGCTGACGAAGGTCGGCGTCTACGCCATCATCCGCACCTTCACCCTGTTGTTCGATGGGGACGCTTCCTACACAGGACCGATTGTAGCGCTCATAGCCGCACTGACGATGGTCACGGGCGTACTGGGAGCAGCGGCGCATTTCGATATCCGCCGAATCCTGTCTTTCCATATCATCAGCCAGATCGGCTACATGCTCTTTGGCATCGCCGTCGCTACGCCGCTGGCCGTGGCCGGCTCCATCCTCTACGTCATCCACCACATCGTGGTGAAGGCGAACCTGTTCCTGATCGCGGGCGCGATCAATCGGGCCGGCGGTTCGTTCCACCTCAAAGAGATCGGCGGTCTCTACGCCAGCCTGCCCATGCTGGGCGTTCTTTTCCTGATTCCGGCGCTGTCGCTCGCCGGCCTGCCCCCGCTCTCCGGCTTCTGGTCGAAATTCACGGTCATCAAGGCCAGCCTCGATGCAGGCCACATCGCCCTGGCGGTCACGGGTCTGGTCGTCGGCCTGCTCACGCTCTACTCGATGATAAAGATCTGGAACGAGGCGTTCTGGAAGGCCGCGCCCGAGCGCTCGGCCGCACCGCTGCGCCACTGGCGTGACGACCGCGTCACGCGGTTGATCATGCTAAGCCCCGTCGTCACGTTGGCTGGCGTCACGCTCACCATCGGATTCTTCGCCGAGCCGTTCGTCGACTATTCGATCCGGGCAGCCGACCAACTTCTCGACAAATCCGTCTACATCGACGCCGTCTTCGGCATCCCCCACGACTCACGGAGGTGACCCCATGAGCGCCCTTCTCGCCTGGCTGCGCCTGACCGGCATCTTCTTCAAGGACCTTACCATTTCGGTGAAGGACGTAGCCATCACGGTACTTCATCCCCGACGGCCGATCCGCTCGGCCATCGTCGCCGTACCGCTCGACGTCAAAAGCGAGGAAGGCATCACACTGCTCGCCAATATGATCACGCTGACTCCGGGTACTACCAGCCTCCACGTCAGCCAGGATCGTTCGACGCTCTACGCCCATGTCATGAATGACTCGGATGAAAGCGTGGCCCAGATCAAGGGCGGATTCGAACGTCGCGTGAAGGAGGTGTTGCGATGAGCGCCGAGACGGTGCAGTTGGCCGGCGTGGCCATCGCGACCGTTCTGCTCTTGGCCGCGATGATATGTGCGGGTGTGCGCATCGTGCGCGGGCCAAGCGGTCCCGATCGTGTGGTCGCGCTCGACTTGTTGAGCTTGCTCGGCGTGGCGGCGACAGGACTCGCCGTGCTGTCATCCGGAGCTGTCGCGTTCATCGATATCGCGCTGGGCGTGGCGCTGGTCGGGTTTCTCGCCACGGTTGCCTTCGCGGGGTTCATAGAGCGCGGCTCCATCGACGAGGAGAGCGATGGATGACAGCTGTTCTGTCCGCCATCTTTCTCGTCGCAGGCGCGATCATCTGCCTCATAGCCGCGGTCGGCGTGCTGCGCCTGCCGGATTTCTTTCTGCGCATGCACGCTGCGACCAAGGCCGGCGTAGCGGGGGCAGGCCTCGTCCTGATCGGCGTTGCCTTGGCCGAGCCTTCGCTCGGGATGTGGATCAAGCTTGCCGTCGCGATCGCCCTCCTGCTTCTGACCACGCCGATCGCCGGACATCTTCTTGCCCGCGCCGGCTACGTATCCGGGGTCCCGCTCTGGGGCGGGACCCGTGAAGACCAGCTTGCGGGGGAGTTACGGCGCGGCGATTTCGAGCGACCGTCGCCCGCTCGGCTGAGGGGAAAAGGTATGGACCGCACAATAGAACGAGTCGTGCTTGGCTTGGCCAACGGACCCGACACCGAGGCCGCGATCGGAAAGGCCGTGGAAATCGCAAAGGCGCATAATGCGGAACTGGCCGGCCTGGCCATCATTGACACGAAGACCCTCCGCAATGTCGGCCCCGTCCCCCTCGGAGGAAATTATTATGCGGCCCAGCTCCGTAATACACTGATCGCCCGGGCGAGACACAACGTGGCAGCCGCTGTCCACTCATTCGAGCACGCCGCGAGAGCCGGTGGCGTTCGCTTCGGCGTGAGTGTCGAGGAGGGCGATCCGATCCCGATCCTGCGTGCCCGGCTCGGAAAGGGCGTCGCACTCGTGCTTCCACGTCAAGCCTGGTTCGATCACGGAGTGGCGGCAAAGAGGATCGACCCAGCATCCCGGCTCGCGCGTCATCGTATCGGCGTCGCTGAGCTTGAGCTCGATCACGATGGGCCGATCGTCGTTTTCAGTTGAGTTAATTTGGGGGCACTGCAACTCTTCGATGGACACATACGGTCGGAGAGAAAGTCTTGCAGGTCACGGCGTTTACCCTGCCGGTTACCGTACGCCTGCCTCTCATTGCGGCAGCGATGATATTCATTGCCGCCGTAGCTTCGACTCAGACCGCGATCTTCTTCATGGCGCGTCAGGCCGACCGGCAGGTGGAGACGCTGGGACAAGTGTACCTGGACGGACTCTCAACCGCGCTCCTGCCTTATGCGACGAGAGACGACAGTGACAGTATCCGGGCAGTACTGCACCGGGCGCTTACCTTCCACGAAGGGATCGTCGACAAGCAGCTTGCCTTCGTCGACGCGCGGAACGGATCGACGATCGAGATTTCGCGTCCCGGCCTGCAGGACGCAGACCCGTTGCCGACCGAGGTGACCGCAAGCGCAACGGGATTCCGGCGCACAGAGGATGGCACCATATGGATATGGCGAAGGCTCGTAGAGGATGCGACCAATCATGGAACCATCGTTGCAAATCTGGACGTCTCCTCGTTTGACGCCGAGAGACGGCTGCTGAGATGGCTACTCCTGCTGTCAGATCTCGTCTTCAGTGCCGCCTGCGCTGTCGCAGGATTCTTCATGGTCCGGCGTATCCAGAAGCCGGTCGCTACGGTGGCGCGGCATCTCTATGACGCTGCTCTGGGTATGCTGAAGCCGATCGAGTCGAGCGACGTGCCGACCGGCGATATTCAGGCCGAACGCATGATCCATGCCTTCAATGCCATGGCGCACGCGAGCAGCGAGCGCGAGAACCTGCTCGCACATCTGGCCGAGCGGCAACGCGAGGCGGATCTCGGAAGATTGACCGCGACCATCGCGCACGAGGTCCGCAATCCGCTCGGCGGGATACGGACAGCCATTAGCACCCTAAAGCATTTCGGCGATCAGGACGAACCGCGCAAGGACGCGGTTGCGTTTCTGGAACGCGGCGTGTCGGCTCTCGAGCATGTCGTTGACGCCACCTTGGAGAGCTATCGCGCCCGCCCCGAGTGGCGGGAGCTCTCGAGGCGCGATTTCGAGGATCTGCGCCTGTTTATCGAAGCCGACAGCCGTTCCCGCAATGTCACCCTGCTTCTTAGCCTGGACATCCCGGAAACCGTCCCGGTCGCAGCGTTCGAGGTACGGCAGGTTCTGTTGAACCTGCTGCTCAATGCCGTTCGCGCCTCGTCGAAAGGCGGCCGGGTGGAGTTGACCGCGCAGGTCCAGAACCAAGAGCTCGTCGTCATGGTCAGAGACGAGGGCAGCGGGCTGGACCACGGCGTCGCCCGTGCGATCGAGGGCGGGGCTGTCGTGCCGGAAGGGCCGGGCCTCGGAGTAGCCATCGTTATCCGCCTCGTGGAGCGGCTACATGGGCGCGTTACGATCGAGTCCGAACCCGGCCGCGGAACCAGCGTCACGCTGAACCTCCCCTTGCGGGACAGGAAACCGCCGTCATGACCGCCGCTAGGCCCAGCATCCTCATCATCGAGGACGATGCCATACTCGGCGGTGCAATTGCTCAGCGTCTGAGGCTGGAGGGCTTTAACGCAGTCTGGACAAAGACCTGCGCGGAAGCGACCGCCGCGCTGAAGCGCGGTAGACCTGATTTCGTATTGTCGGACATCGTGCTTCCGGATGGATCCGGCGAGGACGTATTCAGAAAGGTGCAGCCATGGCTTGGCGACACGCCGATCCTATTCGCGACCGCATTCGGCGAGATCGACCAGGCGGTGCGTCTGGTGAAGGCCGGAGCGGACGACTATCTGACGAAGCCATATGATGTGGACGCGCTGGTCGAGCGAATCCGGACGCGCCTATCCCGGCGACATGAGAAGGCGACCGTCACCGAGGCCGCGGCATTCACGCTGTCCACGGCAGCCGAGGCTCTTACCGAGCGCCTGCGCCGCGCCGCGACCACCGACCTTCCGGTCCTGCTCACGGGCGAAACCGGTGTCGGCAAGGAGGTCGCCGCGCGATACCTTCACACCAGCTCGCCGCGTTCGAGATCGGCGTTCCTCGCCGTCAACTGCGGCGCGGTCCCGCATGAGCTTTTGGAAAGCCAGTTCTTCGGCCACGAGCGCGGCGCATTTACCGGAGCCACCCAGGCCCACATCGGCTATTTTGAGGAAGCTGGCGATGGCACCCTTTTCCTCGACGAAATCGGTGAGCTCGACGCCCGCCTGCAGACCGCATTGCTCCGGGTCCTTCAGGGTGGGCAGTTCCGGCCGGTAGGGTCGAGGAAGGACAAGACGTTCCGTGGCCGTGTCATCGCGGCCACCAACGCCGACCTCGTTCAGATGCGTGCGGAACGGCGATTTCGCGACGATCTGTATTATCGTCTTTCCGTCATCGAAATCCATCTGCCTCCGCTACGCGAGCGCCGGAACGAGATCGAACCCTTGGCGCGACGCTTTCTGATGGAATTTTCAGCCGAAAGCAGCTCTGACCTGCAATTGTCGACGACCGCAATACAGGCGCTTCAGCGGTACGATTGGCCCGGCAATATCCGCGAACTGCGAAACCGGATCCAAAGGGCCAGCGTGTTCACCCAAAGCGATGTGCTCGAAGACGTCGACATCTTTCCGGAAACACGATTGGATCGGCCTGAAGGCGAGACGCTTGGCGACGCGCGAAGGCGCGCCGAAGCCGATCTGATAGAGCGTGCGTTAATCGCCTCGGAGGGCCGCATTGGCGACGCTGCCAGGAAGCTGGGCATATCACGCACGACGCTTTGGAAGCGAAGAGGCAAGACCAAACCCTAGACAGATGTAGCAGGCCATCCCGCTGCGACCGGATTGGCGCTCGAATGGGCGAAATAAAGAAGGCCGCCCCAGGGAGGGCGGCCTTCAGCGACGCGTATCTCTCGTGAACGCGGGTGCGGCCGGGGAACTACGCGCCGCGCCCCGTAAACACGATTACGCGGCGCGTATGTTGCTCAGGAACTGCTCCACCTCGGTCCTGAGAGTCTCCGCCTGCTTCGACAGCTCGCCCGATGCGCTGAGCACCTGGCTGGCCGCCGCACCCGTTTCGCTGGAGGCTTGTGTGACACCGCCGATGTTCGACGATACCTCCTGCGTGCCCTTCGCCGCCTGCTGGACGTTGCGGGCGATCTCCTGCGTCGCGGCACCCTGCTCCTCGACGGCCGAGGCAATGGTCGTCGCGATCTCGTTGATCTGCACGATCGTCTTGCCGATCGACTGGATCGCCTCGACCGAGTCCCTGGTCGCATTCTGGATGGCGCTGACCTGCTGGCCGATCTCTTCCGTTGCCTTCGCGGTCTGGTTGGCCAGCGACTTGACCTCGCTTGCGACCACCGCGAAGCCCTTGCCGGCCTCGCCCGCCCGTGCCGCCTCGATCGTCGCATTCAGGGCGAGGAGGTTGGTCTGCCCGGCTATGTCGGTGATGAGCTGCACGACGTCGCCGATCCTCTGCGCGGCTTCGGCCAGCCCCTGGACCTTGGCGTCGGTCCTGTTCGCGTCGTCGACCGCGATCCCGGCGATCTTGGTGGACTGCGTCACCTGGCGCCCGATCTCCGAGATCGAGCTGGACAGCTCCTCGCCCGCCGTCGCGACGGTCTGCACGTTGGCGGAGGCCTGTTCGGAGGCCGCGGCAACCGCGGTCGCCTGACGCGAGGTTTCCTCCGCGGTCGCCGACATCGATTCGGCCGTCGAACGCATTTCGGTCGAGGCCGCGGCGAGCAGCTTCAGCGCCGAGGCCACCGACGTCTCGAACTGCGTGATATAGCCTTCGATGGCCACCTGGCGGCGCTGCTTGTCCTCCTGCTCCTTCGCCTGCTCCGACGCGAGGCGGTCGTTCTCGATACCGTTCTGCTTGAACACCTGCACCGCATCGGCCATCCGCCCGACCTCGTCACGCTGACCGAGCGAGGGCACCTCCGCCGCCCAATCCCGGTTGGCCAGCCGGCCCATGACCGAGGTGAGGGCGAGAACCGGCTTGGCGATCGCGCCACCGGTGAACCACGCCAGGAACAGGCCGAGCCCGACGCCGCCGACCGACATCAGGAGAATCAGCCACTCGGTCGAAATGATCAGCGATTCCGTATCGACCTCGATCTGGTGCTCGTCGGTGACCCCGGAATCGACGATGATCTTGGCATCCGCGGCGATCTCCTCGGCGCGCTGCCGCATGTTGTTGTTTACGAGCTTGTCGATTTCCTGCCCGAGCGCCACGACGCGGCGGTAGGACGCATGATAGTCCCTAGACAGCGTCCGTGCTTCCTCGAAGGCATGGCGGAGCGGTGAAGCAGCCGTCAGGCCGTCGAGCGACTGCATCGCGCGGACGAGCTCGCCATTGAACTTCTCGACCTGCTCGGCAGCCGCCGGATCGTGACGGCCGATCACCTTGTTCGCATAGAGCCGTAGCTGCATGAGCGCCTGCAAGGCGGTCCGCCCAAGGGTTGCCATGTCGCTGTTGCCGGCCTGGGCCGCCTTCGCCGCCACCTCCTCGAGGTCCTGCCGTGCCCGTAGGCCGGCGGGATCGAGGACATCGTTGATGAGCTTCGTCTGCGTCGTCTTCAGTTCCACCACGCGGGCAAAGTCCGCGACATAGCTGTCGAGCATCTCCTGCATGTGCTGAAGCCGCTTGCGGCGCTCGGGATTGCTGGTCAGTGCCAGGCCCGACGCGATCGCCTCTCGCGTCGCCTTCTCGGCATTTGCGACGGCCTTGACCTCCGCCGCCTCTCCGGTGGCCGCGAATTCGCGGGCATGGCGCCGCACATCAGAGAACGCCCGATCGGCACCGCGTGCCGTGCTCAGAACCTTGACGATCTGGGTATAGCTCCCGATCTGTCCGGCGATCTGCACGAGCGAGCGATAGCTCGTCGCACTCACGATCGCAAAAAGCGTCAGGACGATCAGGAAGCCAAGAAGGATCTTGGTCTTGACCTGGAGGTTGTTCCAGCGGGCCCGGAGGCCCCGCGTTTCATTCGTGATTACGGAAGAGTGCGTCACAAGTATGCTCCTTTGTTTGGTCGTGTTATTGAGCTCGACGCGGCCAAGTCGCTGAAGGCGGCCGCTTACGCCCGTGCAGTGGCCCAGGGCTTCTGCCGGTCCGCTTTAGGCGGAACACTGTGTTTTATTGCGAATATTTGCTGATATTCTGTGAATCTAATCGACTATTCCTTACAACTGATAATAGATACGTTATTCCCTATACGACCTTTGCTAGATATACTCCGCATATTTTCACTATTACTGATTTATGTAAGTACACATGCACACAACATCCGTTGTGTTGCGCCTTTCCATGGAATAGTTTGTGGACAATCCCCGCGCGGCCAATGGCCAGCATTCTCGGGTAAACCGGAGTGCTGCGGGTCCAGCTCCACCCGCCGCTTTCGCGCGCCTCAGCAGGTCGCGATCACGAAGCCGTTGTCGATGGGCATGTAGTATTCCGCCGGCCTGGACATCGCGCGCTCCAGCCGCGCGACGACGGCCTGCCCGAACGCGTCGGTGCCGAGCGCGCCCTTCAGGTCCACCGTGCGCGAGGCGGGATCGTCCAGCGCCAGGTCGACCGCGCCGCGCAGGCAGTGCGCGGCCGCCTTGAGCGCGGCATCGTCGCGCGATACGCCGAGCCACTCCAGCAGCATCGCCACCGACAGGATCAGCCCGGTCGGGTTGGCCTTGTTCTGGCCGGCGATATCGGGCGCCGACCCGTGCGAGGCCTGCGCCATGGCGACAACTTCCCCGACGTTCAGCGAAGGAGACAGACCGAGGCCGCCGCTCAGCTCGGCCGCCTCGTTGGAGAGGATGTCGCCGAACATGTTCGTGGTCAGAACGACGTCGAAGCGCGCGGGGTCGCGCACCAGCAGCGCCGCCGCCGCGTCGACCAGCATCTCCTCCACGGCAACGTCATGGAACCGGCTGCCGACCTCGCGCACCGACTGCAGGAACAGCCCGTCGGAGATCTTCAGGACGTTGGCCTTGTGCACCACGGTCACCTTGCGACGCCGCGTCCGCGCCAGCTCGAACGCCGTCACGGCGATGCGACGCGAGGCCTTGCGCGTGATCTTGCGGACCGCGAGCGCCGTGTCGGGGTCGGGCATAAATTCGCCCGAGCCCGCATGCATCGCGCGGCTGGCGTAGAATCCCTCCGTGTTCTCGCGGACCACGACGAGGTCCATGGCCGCCGCCCCGTCGATCGGCCGCGGACGCGGGCAGCTCGGGCGGATATTGGCGTAGAGGCGCAGACCTGTCCTGAACTCCGCGGACGGATTGAGGCCGCCCTGCTCCCGCGGCGGATACTGATAGGTCGACAGCGGCCCGAGGATGATGCCGTCCACCTCGCGCGCCCGCCGGCTGACCTCGTCCGGAAGCGTCGTGCCGCTGTTCACCAGGCTGCTCAGCCCGACATCCATCTCCTCGATCCGCAGGCCAAGGTCGTAGAGGTCGTCGACCGCCCGCAAGGTCGCGAGCGTGGCCCCCGTGATCTCCGGCCCGATGCCGTCTCCAGCCAGGACCAGGAGCGTCGGCGCGGCCATCAGACGACCCGCACGCCGTTGCGGCGCTCCCGCTCGAGCGCGTCGTTGTAGCCGACCATGCGGAACAGGTCCGACACGGGCGTGCAGATGTTGTCCACCTCGAGCGAGCGGTCGTTGCGCAGGATCGTCTCGCAGACTTGGCGCATCGCGAAATGCGCCGCGCGCAGCAGGTGGTTGGCATGGACGACGATCTGCACATCGCGGTCGAACAACTCCTTCGCCGTGACCGAGTTGTACGTCGTCGGCACGCACATGACCGGCCGGTTCACGTCGAGCTCGCGGCACAGCGCCTTGTAGCCGTCGAGGAACTCGAACACCGTCTCGGGATTCCTAGACTTCGAGTGGATCATGATGCCGTCGGCACCGGCCTGGAGGTAGACGCGCGCACGCTGCAGCGCCTCGCCGGCGCTTTCGCCCGCGATCAGACTCTCCAGCCGCGCGAAGACGAGGAAGTCGGGGGATTTCAGGATCGCCTTGGCCCGGCGGATCTTGTCGGCGAAGACCGGCGGGCTTTCGAGAACGTGGCTCGAGTCGAGCGACAGGCTGTTGCGCTTGGGATGCTGCTTGTCCTCGATCACGACGGCGCACACGCCCATCGCCTCCAGCCGCGCGCACAGGTATTCGAGCATCGTCGGGTCGCCGCCGGTATCGCCGTCGACCACGATCGCCTTCGAGGTGACGCCGGCGATCTCCTCGATCAGCTCCAGGCGGCGCTCGAGGACGTACATCTCCATGTCCGGCAGGCCGCGCGATGCGGACGACGTCAGGCTGGAGACCCAGACCCCGTCGAACTCCGTCGCGCCGTTGGTGGCGGTCGGTGCCTGGCTGGTGCAGCCGATCACCGCCGAAAGGCCGTTATGCGCCTCGATCAGGCGCAGATGGTGACCGGCATTCAGGCGCTCACGCAGCTGCGAGCGCCGCTTCTCGGGAAGAGCATGGTGCAAGAGAGTCATGGTGCCTGCCTCCAAATTCCGAATGAGCCGAACAGGTCAGCGCATGGGCCGCATTTCCCCGTTCTTGAGCCGTGATTGGACGACCGCGAGGAGTCCGCCGTGCTCGATCATGTCCAGCATCGCCGCCGGGGGCGGCGCGAACCACGACACGCCGCGCGGGCCGACGACCCGTCCCTCCCTCAGGTGCAATTCGACGCCTTCCATGTCGCCGGCCGGCAGGCGCTCCATCTCGATCGCGATAAGTCCGAGATTCCAGGAATTGCGGAAGAAGATCCGGCCGAAGCTCGGCGCGAACACCGCCTTGACGCCCGCCGCCATCAGCGAGCTGACCGCCTGCTCGCGCGAGCTGCCGATGCCGAACGTCTCGGTGCAGTGAATGGCGTCGCCCGGGCTGAGCGTCGCCGCGAAGCCCGGCATCAGGTTCTCGAACACGTGCTTCGCGAGCTCGCGCGTGTCGGTGAACATGTGCTTGTAGCGCCCGGGAATGATGTCGTCGGTCGAGATGACGCGCGACAGTTGACGGACGCGCAGGGGAAGAGATGAGGTGCTCATGTCACGCCAGGTCCGCCAGTTTGGGGATCTCGCCGCGGATGGCCGTATGTGCCGCCACGATCGGCGAGGCGAGGAAGATCTCCGCCTCCGCATTGCCCATGCGGCCGAGGAAGTTGCGGTTCATCGTCGACAGGATGCGGTCGCCCGTGGCGGGGATGCTGCCTTGCGTGCCGAGGCAGGCGCTGCATCCCGGCGGGGTGACGATGGCGCCGGCGCGCGTCAGCGTCTCGACATAGCCGCGCTCTACCGCCTCCAGATAGACCTTCTGCGAGCCCGGCGAGACCAGGCAATAAACGCCGGGATGGACCGGCCCTGTCGCCAGGACGCGGGCCGTCTCCGCCATGTCCTCCAGCCGGCTGTTCGTGCAACTGCCGACGAAGACATAGTCGATCTTCTGGCCTTGGCATTTGTCGAGTGGAACACCGTTCGATGGCGAGTTCGGCAAGGCCACCATCGGCGGCAGGTCCGTGATGTCCACGGTGATCCGCCGCGGATCGCCCTGATCCGGCAGAACAACCGGCCGCAGGCCCGCCGGCCGTTCGCGGCCCGGCGGCAGGAACGTCGCCTTGGCGCCGAGTTCGACGCCGAGATTGGCGACGGTCGCGGCGCTGTCCAGGCTTAGGCCTTCGGGCCAGGCGCCCGCCCACTCCACCGACTTGTAGAGGAACCGCTCCTGCCCGAATTTGGCGAGGACGTGCAGGACGACGTCCTTCGCCGTGGTGAACCGGTTGGGCTCGCCGACCACGTCGAGCCACAGGGTCTGCGGCACGCGCAGCCATGTCTCGCCGGTGACCATCGCGGCGGCGGCGTCGGACGCCCCCATGCCCAGCGCGAGGCACTGCGTGGCCCCGCCCGTGCAGGTGTGCGAGTCCGAGCCGACGACGATCGTCCCCGGCTCGAACCACCCGACCTCGAGCGCGATCACGTGACTGATTCCCGTGCCCGCCCGGAAGACGCGCACGCCGAGGCGCGCGGCGAACTCGTGGGCCTCCTTCAGCCGGTTGGCGATGTGCTTGTCCGGCGCGATCACCGAGTGGTCGAAGAATATGGCGACGCGATCGCGGTCGAAGACGGAGTCGAAGCCATAGGCCTGGAAGAGCTGCCGTATGGTCGGCGAGTTCCCGTCCTGCAGGTAGACCCGGTCGACCTTCGCCGTCACCAGGTCGCCGGGCCGCACATCGCCGCGCCCTGCATGCGCGGCGATGATGTCTTCGACGAGCGTCATGTCACGGCGCTCTGGATCTCGCGCGCGGCCGGCGCCTTGCGCGACGACTGACCGGCAAGCTCCGCATATATGTCGCAAAGCTGCTTCGGCGAGACCGCCCCGCGCTGCTTGATGGCGACAGACCGGACCTTGGCGAGGCACTGGCTGAGGACATCCTCGTCAGCCTCGATGTTGTGCTCCTGCAGCACATGACGCAGGAGCGCGCGGCCCGAGTGCTTGCCGATCACGTAGCGGCGCTGGTTACCCACTTCCTCGGGCAGGAACGGCTCGAAGGTCGATCCGTCCTTGAGCATGCCCTTGGTGTGGATCCCGGACTCATGGGCGAAGACATTCGAGCCGACGATCGGCTGCCAAGCCGGGATGGGTTGCCGGCTCGCCTCTGCCACCAGCACGGCCAGGTCGTGCAGTCGCTCGGTCTTGATGCCGAGGTCATGACGGTAGAGGCGCTTCAGCGCCATGCACATCTGCGCCAGGTCCGGCATGCCCGCGCGCTCGCCCATCGCGTTGACGCAGACATGGAAGTAGCGTGCGCCCGCCTGCAGGCCGGCGATGGTGTTGGCGACCGCAAGGCCGAAATCGTTGTGGCAGTGGCACTGCGTGTCGATGACCGAGGCCTCGGCGACCGTCTTCACGCGCTTCGCATAGTGGTCCGGGCCGAGGATGCCGATCGTATCCGACAGGCGCAGGCGGTCAGCACCCGCTTCCGTCACCGCGCGGGCATATTCCTGCAGGAAGGCCGGCTCGGTGCGGCCAACGTCCTCCGCGCTGATGGAGACGAAGGCGCCGCGGTCCTTCGCGAATTTCACAAGGTCGGCCGCGCGCTCCAGCAGCCAGTTCCGGTCGCGTCCGAGGCTCTGGCTCAGATGGACGCTCGAGGTCGGCAGGCCGATATGGACCGCCTTGAACCCTAGGTCCAGGGAGAACGCCACATCCTCGCGGATGCCGCGGTTCCACGCGACCAGCATCACTTCGCCCCGGCGCTCCAGCATCGCGCGGAGCGTGTCGAGCTCCTCGCCGCCCATCGCCGGAATCCCCGGCTCGATCCACTTCACGCCCAGGTCGATCAGCGCGTTGAAGATCTTCAGCTTTGTCTGTTTCGAGAACGCCACGCCCGGCGCCTGCTCGCCGTCGCGCAGGGTGGTGTCTTCCATGATGATGTCAGGACGAAGCATCGCACGCCTCCTTAAGGATCGTTGTTTGGGACAAGTCTCCCCGGTTACGGCTTCCCCCTCATTGCGGAAGCCGCTGTACTTGCGAAAACTTCAGTTTCTTTCCGGTTTTGTTACAGAAATTAATCCCCATTACCGCAGACGTGACAATTGAAGTTTTTTCGCACGTTGTGTGAGCATACTTAACTCGATATACGCGTCGAAGTTGAGTCTACGTCATCAGCATGCTGACGATCTCAACGCGGCAACTCGTACGACAGCACGCGCAACAGCGACGCTGCTCGTCTGCGTCGCTGCACTGCCACATTGAAATCGGAAGTGATGTTGCGGTGCGCAAAAGGCTCGAAAGCTCGTTCGAGCCAGGCGCGATCATGCCGCGCGTCGGTCAGCGCGCGCCGCAGCGGATCGCCACGACGCGCACCGAAGGACTCTGTATCAGTCGATGACGGTGCCCGAGTTCTTCGCCATCGGCACCCATTTCGCCAGTTCGGTGCGCAGGAACGCGGCGGCATCGTCGGCCGAGCCGCCGCGGCCCTCGGCGCTGATCTCGACGAAGCGCGCGCGAACGGTCTCGTCCTGCAGCGACGTGTTCACGGCCGCGTTGGCAGCGGTCACGATCTCCGCGGGCGTGCCCGCGGGCGCGAGCAGCATGGTCCAGCTCAGGATCTCGAAAGCCGGGAACCCCGCCTCCGCCGTCGTCTGCACGTCGGGCAACACGTCCGCGCGAGCCGCCGACGTGACGGCCAGCGCGCGGATGGCGCCGGACGAGAGATGCGGCAGCGAGGCCGGGATGTTGTCGAACATCACATGGATGCGGCCCGCGAGCAGATCCTGCAAAGCGGGCGCGCTGCCGCGATAGGCGACGTGCAGCAGGTCGGTCGATGCGATCTGATTGAACCAGATGCCCGCCAGATGACCCAGTGACCCATTGCCCGGTGAGCCGAAATTGAAGGCGCCAGGCTTGGCACGCGTCACGTTCCCGAGATCGGCAAGCGTGGTCACCTCGACCGAGCGGTGGACGAACACCGCGAGCGCCGTCGTCGCCATCACGGCGACCGGCGCGAAATCGGCGTCCGGCCTGTATGGCGGCGTGCGCATGAGCGCCGGCGCTATGGCGTGCGTCGACACGGTGCCGACACCCAGCGTGTAACCGTCCTTCGGTGCCTTGGCGACAACGTCGCTGCCGAGCGTGCCGCCCGCGCCGGCCCTGTTCTCGATGATGATCTGCTGGCCCAGCGTCTTGCCCATCGGCCCCGCCACCAGGCGCGCGACCAGGTCGGTGGTGCCGCCCGCCGCGAACGGCACGATGAGTTTCACCGGCTTGGACGGCCACTTCTCCTGCGCGGACGCCGCGGCGGGCAAAGCGACACAGAGCGATAGGGCAGCGCAGATCGAAATCAGGTGCTTCGGCTTCGGCTTCGTCGTCATCGTCCCCTCCTTCCGCCGGACACCGGCCGGCTCAATGCGACTTGTTCCTCCTGAATGCAGCACGCGTAGTCATGAGCTGTGGTTCACCGGATCGTCAGAGGCAGCCCGAGCGCGGCCCAGTAAGGCAGCACCAGGAGCACCGTCAGGATCGTGAGCACGAACATGCCGAAGCCCAGGCGGCGCACATCCGCGGCATCGAAATAGCCGCTCTCATAGGCCAGCAGATTGGCCGCGGTCTGGACGGGATAGAGGATGATGGCGTCGACCGCGATCGTGACGATCAGGCCGCACACGAGCGGATTCAGACCCGCCGACATGGCGATCGTGGTGGCGATCGGCAGCAGCAGCGCGATGCAGGCCGCGAGATTCGTGATCGCGAGGTGGATGAGCGCCACCATCACGATCAGCACGACGATCAGGAGCAGCGGCATGCCGGCGAGACCGACGACCTGGCCCATGAACGCCTGACCGAGCCATGCCGCGGCACCGGTGTCCGTCATCACGCGCGCGAGGGACATGGAGGCGCCGACCGTCAGGATCAGACCCCACGACAGTTTCGATTCGAACGTCTTCCACGGCAGCACGCCGATCCGCGGGCAGACGAGGACGACCGCCGCGATGAGGGCCGGGATCGCCGGCGACAGGCCGTGCAGCGTGTCCGTGAACCAGAGCAGCGTCGTCATCGCCAGCACCGCCAGCGTCCGTGTTTCCGTGGCCGAGAGCGGCTTGGCGGGCGCCGGCGCGGCACGCTGGTCCGCAGCGGCCTCGAACCGGCCCACCATGACGCGCAGATAAACGCCGCCGAGGGCAATGAGCACGTAGTACGGCACCGCCATGAGCGCGAACCAGAACAGCCACGAGAAGCCGCCGAGCAGAGTGGCGGCCGCGATCGACGTGATGCCGCCGGTCATCAGGGCCGACGACGCCAGCGGATTGAGCATGCCCAGCGCCAGCATCAGCGCACGGCCGACGCGGTCCGTCTTCCCGATCCCCATCGAGCCGAGCGCATCGCGATAGGCCGGGATCATGATGGCGTTGCGCGTGATCGCGGATGGCACGAGAAAGGCCAGCGCCGGCAGCGCCGCGATCATCTGGACAAACAGACGCGTGGGATTGCCGCGGGCGCTGCGCGACAGGAAGCGCGCCGCGCGCTCGGCCAGGCCGCTCGTCTCGACGGCGGCGCCGATCGCCGCGACGCCGACGAGGAAGAACGTCACCTCGGACGTGAAGCCGACGAGCGCCTCCGGCAGCCGCAGGTCCGGACTCATCCCGAGGAGGACCAGCACGAACAGCGCCGTCACGCCCAGCGGCACGGCTTCCGATACCCAGAGGATCGTGCCGGCCAGAGTGACGCCAAGCACGGCCTGGCCCGCTTCCGTCAGACCTTCGAAGGGCGGCAGCACGCGCGCCGCGATATAGGCCAGCAGCGCGGCCGCGATGCACAGCTCCGTCTTCGGAAAGGTCGAGGATTTCGCCGCGGGCGCGTGCGGCGCGGCGCCCGGCGCCGATGGGTTGGCAGGCTGCTGCGTCGACATCAATGGGATCCCTTGGGAAGGGCGGCCTTGCTCGGGCTGGAGACGATCCACGGGACGCCCGCCACGCGGCCGGTCCCGACGCCTGCCGCCGGCGTTCCGATCTGGTAGAGGCAATCCCCCCGCCTCGCCCAGCCCGGAAACCGGCGGCAGAGCACAACACCGCCTTGCTCGAAGGTGACGATCACCTCCTTGCGCCACGGCGTATCCGGAAAATGCAGAGCGCCGGCCGGCTCGCCGGCCTCTATCTCCTGCCGGAGATCGGCGAACGGCTCGAACAGCCCGTTCTCGAGGCTGTAGACGTAGTTCGTCGCGCCTTCGACTGAGAAGTAGCGGATGTCGGCGTCCGGTCCGTCATCGGTCGCACCGCGCAGCACGCCGATCCGGGCCAGCGCGCGCCTTATGCCGGCCTCGGCCATCAGCACCAGCTCGTGGGAAACCGTCCCGCCGCCGCCGAGTTCGACGTTGACGTAGACGACGTTGTTCCGCTCCGCCGCCGCCGACATCGTCCGCGGCTCGCCCTGCAGCGGCTTCACGAGGCCGCCATAGGGCGCGCCGAAAGCCGCGATCATCGCCAGGGTCTTCTTGCGGATATCTTCGTCCACATGCCGGCGCGCATGCGCGTGCGCGACGTATTCAAGGGAGCTGCCCCCGGAATGCAGGTCGAGGGCGTACTCGCACATCGGCAGGATCACCGCCTCGATGTAGTGCGCCATCATTTCGGTCGGGGTCCCGTTGGGATCGCCGGGGAAGGAACGGTTGAGATTGCCGCCGTCGATCGGCGATGTGCGCCGCCCCGCCATCACCGCGGGGTAATTGGCCGCGGTCAGGATGATGAGCCGCCCCTCGATCTGCGTGGCGTCGATCGAGCGCAGGAATTTCATCAGCGCGACCTGTCCCTCGTACTCGTCGCCATGATTGCCCGCCATCAGCAGCACCGTCGGCCCCGAGCCGTTCGCGACCACGCTGATGGGAATCGGTATCCAGCCGTAGGCGGACTCGTTCGTGGAATGCGGCAGGCGCAGGAATCCGTGCTGCATACCGCTCTTGTTGAAGTCGACCGCGGTCGCGATCCGCGTAGCGTTCAACGGCGCGCCCATCGCTCAGACCGCTTTCTGCTTGAGCTGGCGCAGCGATGGATCGACCTGGGCATAGGCCCAGTCGAGCCACGGGAACAGCGCTTCGAGGTCGGCTGTTTGCACGGTCGTCCCGGCCCAGATACGCAGGCCCGGCGGCGCATACCGATAGGCATCGATGTCATAGGCGACGCCTTCCGCCTCGAGCAGGGCGACGAGCTTTTTCGGCACCGCGGCCTGGGCCGCCGCATCGAGCGTCGTCACCGCGGGGTCGATGATCTTCAGGCAGACCGATGTGCAGGAACGGATTTTCTTGTCCTCGGCGAGGAAGCCGATCCAGCCGGCGCGCCGCGTCCACGCCTCGATCGCCGCGAGGTTTGCCTCCGAACGGGCGATCAGTGCATCCAGTCCGCCAATGCGCTCGGCCCATCGCAGCGCGTCGAGCTGGTCCTCGACCGCGAGCATCGACGGCGTATTGATCGTCTCGCCCTTGAAAATGCCCTCGATCAGCTTGCCGCCCTGCGTCAGGCGGAAGATCTTCGGCATCGGCCAGGGCGGGGCGTAGCTCTCCAGCCGCTCGACCGCGCGCGGGCTGAGCACGATCATGCCGTGCTGCGCCTCGCCGCCGAGCACCTTCTGCCAGGACCATGTCGTGACATCGAGCTTGTCCCACGGCAGATCCATGGCGAATGCCGCCGACGTGGCATCGCAGATGGTGAGGCCCTTGCGCGCCGCGCTTATCCAACGGCCGTCCGGCACGCGCACGCCGGCAGTCGTCCCGTTCCAGGTGAATACCGTGTCGCGGTCGGGTGCCGCCCGGCCGAGATCCGGCAGCCAACCATAGGGCGCCTCGTAGATGTTCACGTCCTTGAGCCGGAGCTGCTTGGCCACGTCGGCGACCCACGTCTCGCCGAAGCTCTCCCACGCGAAGAGGTCGACGCCGCGCGGGCCGAGCAACGACCACAGCGCCATCTCGAACGCGCCGGTATCGGAAGCCGGCACGATCCCGATGCGGTAGTCGCTGGGGACGCGGAGGATCGCGCGCGACCGCTCGATCAGCTCGCCGAGTTTGGCCTTGCCGATCCTGGACCGGTGCGAGCGGCCGAGTGCGGCATCGGCAAGCCCATCAAGCTTCCATCCGGGGCGCTTGGCGCACGGCCCTGACGAGAAATGTCCGAAAGAGGGGCGGCTGCTCGGCTTCAGAAGAATGGACATTGTTTCCCCGCACGTGCCTAATTTTTTGACAGAAAATCATCAGGAAACCCCATTGACAAACGAGCTTTTGTCACCAGACTTGTGAGCGAATTTCACGCGAAGGGAACCCCTGCCGTGAAACGCCGACTACCCCCGTTGAAGGCGCTCCCCGCATTCGAGGCCGCGGCGCGGCATCTCAGCTTCACGGCCGCCGCCGAAGAGCTGCATCTGACGCACAGCGCGATCAGCCATCAGATGAAGGGGCTCGAAGGCGAGCTCGGCGTGCCGCTGTTCCGGCGCCTGAACCGGCGCGTCGAACTCACCGAGGCCGGCAATGCGTTCCTTCGCGCCGTGCGCGCGGCGCTGGACGTCCTCGAGACGAGCGCCGCGCAGATCTCGGCGCCGGCGGCGCAGGGCCCTCTCGTCGTCTCATGCCTACCGACCTTCATGATGCGGTGGCTGATCCCGCGCCTCTATGACTTCAATGCCCGTCACCCCGATATCGGGGTGAGACTTTCCGCCTCCTTCGCGCCCGTGGATTTCGCCCGCGACGGGATCGACGCCGCCATCCGCTTCGGTGCGGCCCCATGGCCGGAAGACGTCGAGGCGCAGCCCTTCCTCGACGAGCAGATCGGGCCGGTCTGCAGCCCGGCCCTGCTGAAACGCAAAGGGCTGCAGCGGCCAGCCGACCTCCGCCACCACACACTCCTCCACACGGAATCGCGACCCGATGCATGGCCGCAATGGTTCAAGGTCTCTGGCGCCAAGGAGATCGAGGCCAAGGCCGGCCTGCGCTTCGAGCACTATTATTTTCTTCTTGAAGCGGCGGTGGCCGGCCTCGGCGTCGCCGTGGCGCCGCAGCCGCTGGTCGCCGAGGACATCAGGCTCGGACGGCTCGTCGCGCCGTTCGACTTCAAACCCAGCGGCCGCTCCTATTTCATCCTGCATCCGGCGGAGCGCAACCGGGTCGCGAAGATCAAGACCTTCCGGTCTTGGATCGTGGATGTCTCGTCCGACCAGGCCTTCGACATGACGCGGTCGTCGTCCGCAGGCGGGTCCAAATGGGAGTGATGCCGGCGCGGCGGTAGAAGTCCGCGCCCGGCACGACCGGCCGCTCAACGCGTGTCCTTTGCCCCGACTCCTCGGCCCGGCGCCGCATACCAAAGGACTGTCACTACCGGCGCTGCGAGCGCCAGCCACGACAGTGCGTTCCATGCCCCGTCGCCCAGCAGGGCCGACACCAGCCCGACAGCAGAGAAAATCGCCAACGCCAGTGGTGCGCCCCAGAGCCGCGTCATGCGTCGCGCTCCAGCGCCGCCAGCCGCTCTTCGAACGGCGTGCGGCGGCGCGCCACCCAGAGATAGAGGCCGCTGCCGAGCACGACGATGGTGATCACGTCCAGCAGCGCCCAGATGATCTTCATCGGCAGGCCGCCGTAGTCGCCGAAATGCAGCGGCTGCGAGACGAGCAGGGTCGTCACGTACCACGGCATGTCACGTGTATCGGTAAGCGCCCCTGTCTCCGCGTCGACCAGGACGGGCTTCAACAGGCGCGACGTCAGCGGCGTCTCGCCCCGCATGAAAACCGCATAGTGATGGTTGCTGCTGAACAACGTGCCCGGGAACGCGATCGAGGACGGAGTCATGCCTGGCGCCGCATCACGCGCAGTCCCCATCGCCCGTTCGAGCGAGCCCAGCGCCACGAGCGGCGGCTTGTCCCGGTAAGGAGCAACCATCGCCGCGAGCTGGTCGACGCGCCACACCCGGATCACCAGATCGACCCAGGTATTGATCACGCCCGTTCCACCGACGACCAGCGCCCATGTCACCGTGACGATGCCGAGCAGGTTGTGCAGGTCGAGCCACCTCACGCGCCGTGTCCGGTTCCTGCGCGCCGTGCCGAATTCGAGCTTGCGCATGAACGGCCCGTAGACCACCACGCCCGAGACGATCGCGACGATGAAGAGCAGCCCCATGACGCCAAGGAACAGCTTGCCGGGCAGGCCGGCGAACATATCGATATGGAGCTGCAGCAGGACGTACATCAACCCCTCCTGCGTCTTCTGCTCGCCCAGGACCTCGGCGGTCCGCGCGTCAACAACGAGGATGCGATGGCTGTCAGGCGGCGCTTGCGGCGACGTCGCGAGGCTCAGGAACACGCTGTCGGGCTGATCCTCGTCCCAGAACACGAATTGCACGGACCAGCTCTGGTCGCGCGCGTTTCCCGCCGCGACCACGCGGTCGAGATCGGCTCTGGGCGTACCGGCCGGCATCGCCGCCGGCTCGATCTCATTACCTAGCAGGTGGTCGATCTCGTGATGAAAGATCAGCGGCAGTCCGGTCACGCACAGCATCAGCAGGAATGCCGTGCAGACGAGGCTCGTCCATTTGTGGATCCGGTACCAGAGCTTGACGGTCGCGGCCTGGAGCAACTGTTCCTCGTCAGAATGTCATCTGCAGGCCGACCCCGAAGGTGCGCGGGCGCAGGATGCCGATGGAGTCTTCCGCCGGCGTCGCGCCGATGAAATCGAACAGGACCGGATCGCCTGAATCGAACACGTTGTTGACGAAGCCGAAGACGCGCGCCGCACCGACCGTGTAGCCGACCTGCGCGTTCGCAACCCAGTAAGGATCGACATTGCCGCGCGGGCGGTTGTTGACGTCCGAGAAATAGGAGTCCGAATAACGGACGTCGGCGCCAACCTCGATTCCGCTCGAATGGGTGTAGAGAGCGCCGACATCGAACGAGAAGTTCGGCGCACGCGGCAGCTCGTTCCCCTCGACGCCGGAATTCGGATACTTCTTGATCTCCGTCTGCAGCAGACCGAGCTCGGCGAAGAGCTGCAGCTCGGGCAGTGCACGCCACTTGGCGCCGAACTCCGCTCCGTAGCTTACCGCCTTGTCGGCATTGCGGATGACGACCGAGCCGGCGCCAAGATTGAACGGCAACTGCATGTCCTTGTAGTCGGCGTAGAAGATGTTGCCGGTCAGGTTAAGCCTGCCGCCGAGCAGGTCGGCGCGCACGTAGGCCTCGTAGTTCCAGACATATTCGGGCTCGTAGGTGTAGTCGACAAAGGGCGCGAAGAACGTGATGCCCGCCCCGCCGCCGTTGTAGCCGCGCGCCACCGTCGTGCCGACGGTAAGATCCTCCGTCGCATGCCAGGCGACGCCCGCCTTCGGCAGAAACACCTTGTAGGTCTCGTCGAAGTCGACCGCCAGCGGACCGTTCACGCCGCGGCGCTGCCGGTTCTCGCGTTCCATGCGCCCGCCCGCCGTGAGGTCGAAGTCGCCCAGCACCGTCAGCGTCGCCTCGCCATAGGCCGCCGCGGTCGTGGTCTTATCCTCGAAATTGCCGCCGCCGAACGTGTCGATGAACTCATCCTGGCTGGCGCGGAAGTAATAGAGGCCGCCTACACCCTTGAGCCGGCCGTCCAGGCCGGAGAAAAGGAAGCGCGGCTCCTCAAGAACCTCGGTGCCATTGATCTTCACGTTGCCGTCGCCGGCGGGCGCCAGGCGCTTCACTCCGAAATCGGTGAGCGCCAGCTTGTTCTCGATGCTGTAGTCGCCGAACGTCCAGTTCGTATCGATGATGCCGCTCGTCGCGCGGGGATTGAAAACCGGCATCTGCGGCGTGGTGGGAACGTGGTCTTCCGTCGGTTCGTTGACGAACTCCACCTGCGGGGCGGTGTGCTCACTGTGATTCAGGGTCAGCAGGGTGGAGAAGCCTTCCCACGCCTTGGGCTCGATCAGGAGCTTGCCGCGCAACGTCTGCGATTCGAATTCGCCCGGCTCGGCGACATTCGCGAAGGGCGTGAACTTGATGAAGCTTTCGCTGGTCTGCCGGTCGAAGGCGAACCTGGCGGCAAGCTGGTTGTCGATGATGGGGCCGGAGACGGCCGCCGACATCTGCCGGTTCCTCTCGTTGCCCATGATCCCGCGCACGCTGATTTCGGGCTCGTAGGTCGGGTCCTTGGTCTTGATGACCATCGATCCCGCGATGGAATTGCGGCCCTGTAGCGTGCTTTGCGGACCGCGGAAGACCTCGACCCGCTCGACATCCCAGAGCGATACGTCGCCGAAGACCACCTCGTTGTAGCTGGTCGGCCGTCCATCGACCTGCACGTTCAGGCGCGGCCGTACGCCGCCGAAGAAGGCGTCCACCCCTTGTGACGGGCCAGTGCCGTCGATGCCGCGCACCGCCGGGGCCAGGTTGTTGGTGCCCGTCGACGTGATGTTGGGAACGCGCTCGAGCAGTGAATTGGCGCTGGTGACCGACGGCCGCGCCTCGAGCGCGCCCTGATCGAAGACCATCACGCTGGCGGCGGTATCGCGCAGCGAGCGCTCGTATTTCTCGCCGGTCACGACGACCTCGTCGAGCCGCACCACGCCGGGTTCGCCGGCCGGCGCCTTTTCCAGCGTCACCGTCGTCGGCCCGGTGAAGCGATGGGAGAGTCCGGTTCCCGCCAGCAGGCGCTGCAACGCCACCGTCGGCGTAAGCTGCCCCGAGACGCCGGGCGACCGCAGGTTGCCCGCCAGTTCGGACGGATAGGAGACCTGCAGCCCGGACTGGCTGCCGAACTCAACCAGCGCCGAGCGCAGAGGCTGCGGCGCTATCGAGAAATCGTGCCGGGCTTCGGCCTGCGCCAGTTGCTGGGAGGCGGCCCGCTCCGGTCGGCTTTCCTGCGCCGCCACCGGACCGCCGGGCATCGCCAATGCCGCCGCGATCGTCAGGACCGCGGGCCAACGCGACGACGCCGCGTCTCCCGGTCGTGAAACTGCACTGCTTGTCTGCCCCTGCATTGACCGCATCCCCCGAACGCCACAAATCAAATCATGCGAATAAGTGTCATTCGCATATCTGCTGTGCATGACGGATGAGGCGCCGGCGGTCTGCAAAAAAAGTTTGGGGTGCCCGCGCTCAGCGCGCGGCGACGAGGGTCAGGAACGGCGTGACCTGCGTCAGGCGGCCGCCGAAGGGCTGAACGACCGCGCGTGCGGCTTCCACGGGCTGGGTCAGATCATACGTGCCGCTGACCGTTCTGGCGGCCAGTTCGGAATCCCGCAGAATGATATAGCCGCGATGGTAGCGGCCGATCTCCGCCAGCACCTGCGCCACTGTCGCGCCGTCGACGACCAGGCGCCCGCGCTGCCAGAGGGCCATCGCTGCCGGCGGCGCGAGGCTGCGCTGCGCCGTTCCCGTCGCAAGATCGATGCGCAGGCGGTCGCCACGACGAAGCGGATCGGCAATCGGGTTGCGCCCCGCAACGCTCGCGGCCACGACTCCGTCCTCGACGTCGATCGTGATTGCCGCCGGCTCCTTCCGCACATTGAACCGCGTGCCGAGCACCTCGATCCGGGCAGCATCCGCATCGACGGTGAACGGCCGCTCCTCGTCGCGCATCACCGCGAAATGAACTTCGCCGCGCAGCAACTCGACCTTCCGGCCGCCGTCGCCATAGACAACGCGAACGGCGCTATCCGTGTTGAGATGGAGGCGCGTGCCATCTGTCAACGCAACCTCCCGCCTCTCGCCGACGCGGGTCGTGTAATCCGCCCGGAATTCGATCCAGCCCCCGCCGACGATGAGGGCGGCCAGTCCGGCCGCCAGCGCGCCGCCGAGCACGAGCCTCCGCCGGCCGATGCCGCCGTGGGTCGATCGCGGCGGGCCGGCAAGATCGGCTCGCGGCACCCTGCCGGATGGACGCACGCGCGGGGCAAGGTCCCAGATCTGCCGCGCCTGCCGGTAAGCCCGGGGATGCTCCGGATCAGCGGCGAGCCAGGACTGCAGCGCCGCCGCCACCGCCGGGTCGTCGCCCCGCCGGTCGATCTCGAAGATCCAGTCGAGCGCCTGTTCCCACGCCCGGGGGTCAATATCGTCCGGCTGGCCCGCCATCTCGCCGCATCACCCGGTCCTGAGGAAGATTCGCTGCCCGTTCCTTAGACGGAAGAGGCACGGCCAATCTGCACAATTTTTACCTAGGAGCCGGAGAACAGGCGTCTCCGGCAGTGGCTCATGGCGTCGCGCAGCAGGAGATAGACAAGACGCTCCGAGATTCCCAGAGCGGCCGCGATGCGGGCGGGGGAATGGCCGCCGACCCGGTTCATCTCGAAGACCGAGCGGGTCCGCTCCGGCAACTCCGCCAGGGCGGCCTCCAGCGCACGCAGCATGTCGCGGGCGGCGACGATCTCCTCGGGCGAAGGCTCGCCGGCAAGGGCGGTGAGCGGCACCGGCTCCCGCGCGCCGTAGCGGATCTCCAGCGCCACACGCCTTGCGCGATCGATCGCGAGGTTGCGCACGAGCCGGAACAGATAGGCGACCGGCTGGCGGATATCGCCCGCGGACGTCGGCTCGCTCAGCTTCACATACGCGTCCTGGACGACGTCCTCGGCGTGGCTGCGGCTGCCGACGATGGGGGCGGCGGCGGCCACCAGCGCCGCACGATGCAGCAGAAATGTCCTTGTGAGCGTGTCGTCGGCTACCAAGGCGGGCGTCCGTTTGTTCGCGCCCCAACCTAGTGTAGATGCGACTCATTCTCAATACTCGCGCGCCGGGGCTGACGGCGTCCCGGGGTACCGCGGACGAGGCGCAAATCAGGTTATCCGGTGGTAGTCCCTCAGAAGCGGGCGAAATGCCACGGCCGCGCCACGTGGCGGGAGTTAGGTCGCCTGCATCGTCAACGATCGCAGGCCGCCGCCCCAAAGGCGGCCTCGAGGAGCGACATTGATATCAGCGAAGGCAAGATCCCGGTCGTGGTGCAAGGATTGCGAGACTTGGCACCCGCCCGACGAGCACGTGGTCAGCGCGGACGTGAAGCGCCCCGTCGAACTCAGGGCGGAACTGCGCGCGACGGACGCAGCGCCCGCCGCACCGCCGGCGAAGCGCCGTTCCGGATGGCTTGATTTCTCCATCTTCCTGTTCGTCGTTCTGCCCGTCGGCATCATCGCGTGGTCGGCAGCGGCCTACGTGGTCCTGCTGCTGCTGCCGCAGATCAAGGCCGCGCTGAGCTGACCGGCAAACCGGATCAACCGACCCCGTTCACGCCGCGTATTCGCAGTTCAGCAGCAGGAAGATCTCGTCCACGTCGCTCGCCGCGACGCCCGCCGGCAGGCTGTCGAGCCGGACGGTCCAGGTTCCGCCGACGCTCTTGCCGTGGGCCATCGCCGCGAGTTTGTTGAGCCCCGCCCCTGCCGGGTGATCGGGTGCCGTCACGACGATGCCGCGCTCGTCCGTCGTCAACGCGGCGGGCGCGGCGCCGGCGAAGGACACGTCCAGGCCGATCCCGCCTTCGGGCGTCCGTCCATCCTTCAGCCGGACGAAGAACCCGGCGTTGACGATCTTCTTGTCCATGGCGGGTGTATCGAACATCGCGGGCATCGTCTGGTAGGCGACGCCGCTGAGGAAATCCGGATCCTCGCCCTTCTCCCGCAGCAGGCGGCCGAGCGGCAGCGCCGCCATTTCCCTGCGGTCCGCATAACGCTTCGGCAGCAGGATACGCTTCAGGTTCTCGTCAAACAGAGCCTCGTACTGGAACCACACGCGGATGTCGGTGATCTTCGAAAGATCGAAAGGCTGGTCGGGAAGAATCTCGATGCTCCAGGTACTCTCCAGCCCGACATTCTCGAAGAAATTCCGCTCGCGGCCTTGGACCTGCCGCATCCGCTCGTCGTGCAGTACGGAGTCGAATGGCGGGAACGCCATCGTGTCGACGTGGCGGCGGCGCTGCAGCCGCTTGTAACAGAGCCTGGCGATATCCTCGTCCGGCTCCGGAAACACGCGGACATTGTCGATCGGCCGCTTGTTCTCCGAGTCGGCGAAGCGCACGAGCGACACGCCATCGTTGGAGATGTAGCCGCGCACCGGAACGATCTCGTCGTCGATCAGGACCTCGACCCGGACCTCCTTGATCCGCTGCAGGTATGTGCCCGGGTACCAGCGGTCGAACGCGCTGAGCTCCGTCGTGAAACGCGCCGATCCCGTCGCCGCGATCGTCAGGAACGATAGCGGGCTATGCTTGCGGATCGAAATCATGTGGCTGAGCTGCATCGCCTTGCCCGTGCGGCCCGTCAGATCAATCAGGTCCAGGCCGCCGAGGTCATGCAGCAGGGTTTCCGCGGCCGTGTAGCCCTTTCGGCTTGTGTCGTAATAGGCATCGCGGATCAGGAAGGCCTGCGTATCCCGTTCGAAGTTGAAGGCGTTCTGGGCGAGGCGCGCGACCGTCTGTGCCCGCGTCAGGAACGATTGCCGGAGCTGGTTGTACTGCGACTGGATGGCATCGAGGGTCTTGGCATCCAGCACCCGCGCGGCATTGCTCTGATAGGCCTCCTCGAGCTGCTGCGTCAGCCCGTTGATGCTGGCGATGAGGATGTCGCGTTGCACCAGCGCGTGCTGGAGTTCCGCCTCGCTGTCGGCGATGGCCCCGCGCACCCCTGATTGGACCTGACGCATCTGCCGTCCGACCGTCCCGACGTTCTGGCAGGTGAATGACTCGATCGTTATCGTCGCCCAGCCGATCATGCCGGCGGAGGTCAAGATGCCGCCGAGGAGGCTGATGGCGAGCCAGCCTGCGCCACCGGTTGCCATCGTGAGAGCCACGACCACCGCCAGCCCGGCCGCGAAGATGAACACCATGCCACCGATGGTCACAAGCCAGCAGAACCAGTCGCACTCGCATTCGTCCTCGACCTTGGCGATCGCGTCCACCGCTTCGGTGACGGCCCTTTCGACCTCCACAAGCTGAGCGAGGGTCTGGGTCAGTTCGCCGATCCGCTCCTTGACCGCCTCCAGCTCGGCCTGCTGGGTTGCGAGCGGCCGCCGGATCGCGTCCATGGCCTCGGCGAAGTCGTCCAGCTCGAACTGGATCGGCAGCATCCGCGCCTCGATGGTCTGGACGTGAGCGATCAGCTCCTTCGCCTTGTCGCGCAGGTACTCGTAGCGGAACAGGGGCACGACGTTGTCGGCCCGCCCGGTGACCGTCAGGCCGTTATCGACCGCGAACAACCCGGCCTTCGCCGCCAGGACATTGGCGACGACAGGCATCGCCAGTGACGCGCGGACCCTATTGCCGGGCGGCGCGCCAGGCGCGGCTTCCGGCACGTCCTCGATGTCGACGGACGCATCGCCCGCGGCGCGGAAGATCGCTCCCGGCACGGCGGACGGAAACGCGATCGCCTCGCTCTCCGGCGGAAGCGGATCGAGGTAGCCCGGATCCGGATCGATCGGCGCCGGGCCGGTGAAGACGGCCTCCAGGCGGAAGTCGGGATAGATTTGCTCACGCACCGCCCGGACGTCGACGATGGTAACGGCGTTCAGCATCTTCTTGCGGCCGCACCACTGTGCGAAGTCGCCCTTCTCGATGTCCTTGCGCAGGCCCCGGACCAGCTCGGTGCGGCGTCGCACGAGGTCATCGAAGGCCTTATTGGCCGCTTCCGCGACCCTCATGACCGACGGGTCGTCCGTGTCGGGCTTCAGAGCGCGCTCGTAGAAGCGCCGCGCGTTGCGTGCATCGCCACGGAGAAGGTAGCGGTCGGCGATGCCGATCTGCGCGCGGGAAACCTTCTCCTGCCTGATGAACTGGTAGCGATCCGCGAGCGCGGCATCGCCGAGCTTTATGGCACCGGCCTCGCGCAGCGCGGCACCGAAATGGCCGCGCCCGAGCAGATTCTCTACGCGCGCCAGCGCAACCTCAACACCCCCGTCCTTCGGGACCTGGCGCAGCGGCGCCGGATCAGGATGGACCAGCGCATCCCGCGTCGCGGCCGGCAGTTGCGTGCTGCCGAGAACCGACGCCTCCACAGGCTTGGCCGCGCGATTGCGCCGCGCGGTCTTGACCTTCGCTGCCATGACGCGTTCTCCCCTCCTGATGGCATCGTCGCGGTACCGTACGATGCACAGGAAGGGGCGGGACCGCCCTCGGTCCGATCGCCGTGGGCTGCAGTGGGCAATTCCCTAGCCCTGTGGGGCTAGGTCGAACGGGCGCCGGCTCGCCCGTTCCTCGCCCCTGCAGGAAGTCCTTGATCGAGCCCGATACTTGCGCGTCGCGCCGGGCTGCTGACACCCGGCGACTGGCGGGGACGCCGCGTACGCATTAGATAGGAGCAACCGGGCTCATCCAGGGGCCCCGCGCAGGCAAGGATCGCAAATGAAGCTCGCCACCATCGGCTACGAGCGGCAGACGCTCCCGGAAGTCATCGCGCGGCTGAAGAAGGCCAAGGTTGACGTCGTTGTCGACGTGCGCGCGGTGGCCGCCTCGCGCCGCCCGGGCTTCTCGAAATCCATGCTGTCGGCCACGCTTGCCGAGCATGGCATCGATTATGTGCATCTGCGCCAGCTCGGCACGCCCAAGGAAGGCCGCATCGCGGCGCGGGCCGGGCGCATCGCCGAGATGCACAGGATATTCAAGAAGCAGCTCGCGACGCCCGAAGCGCAGAGCGAGCTGGCCCGCGCGACCGCGATCGCGCGGGAGCGGCGGGCGGTCCTGCTCTGCTTCGAGGCCGATGCGGGCGGCTGCCACCGCACCATCGTCGCCGAGCATGTCTGCGGCACGCTCGGCTGCGACGTCGACGATCTGTAGGCTGCCGCCTCCTCAGGTCCCCGGCTTGGCGTGGATTTCCGGGAAGAACAGCTCCTGCCACCCCGCCGGACGCTCCTTGACCGACCCGATCCGGTTCATGAAGTCAGCGTATTTCATGACCGCCTGCGGCGTGGTGCTGAAGATGTTCTCCGAATCCTTCACCATGCTCTCGACGAAGGCGGGATCGAGCTTCGAGTTCTCGGCCTTCATCCACAGCGCGGCGATGCCCTTCGGGTCGTCCTTGATGAGCTGGTTCGCCTCCTCCAGCGACTGCAGCACGACCTTGTAGGTGCGCGGGTTCTGGTCGCGCCACTTGGCCGTCGTCCACATCAGGATGAAGTTCGCCGGGCCGCCCATGACCTCGTAGGAGTTCAGTACGCGCGTCGCCTTGCCGCTGTCGAGCTGCATCTTGGAGAAGGGCGGGCTGGTGAAGTTGGCGGTGATCTCCGTGCCCCTCGACATCATCGCGTTATGCGCATCGGGCGGCGAGACGGACACGGTCAGCTTGTCGAGCGCGTCATGCTTGCCGGCGCCGAAGAGCTGCTCGGCCGCGATCTGCAGCGTCACGGCCTGGGTCGACACCTTCACGGTCGGCACGGCGATGCGGTCGTTGTCGCCGAAATCCTTCAGCGACTTGATCTCGGGCTTGGTCGTGTTGAGGTAGATCGGGATCGAGCTGATCGCCGACACGCCCTTCACATTGAGGTTGCCCTTCGAGCGCGCCCACACGGTGATCAGCGGCCCAGGCCCGCCGGTCGCGAGGTCGAGGTTGCCGGAGATCAGCGCGTCGGTCATGGCGGCGCCGCTCGCAAGCTGGATGTAGCTGCCCTTGACGTCGCCCAGCCCCGCCGCGCGCGCGTTCTTGGTGATCAGCTCCTTCTCGATCATCACGGTGACCGGCAGGTAGGGAATGCCGAACCCGCGCGCGACGCGGACCTCGCGCGTCTCCTGCGACCACACGGCACCCGGCTGCATGACAGCGGCAAACGCCACCGCAGCGGCAAAGCATATGGCTTGTGCCCTCATATCGAACTCTCCCCTCGTCTCGCTATGGATGGTTTTCAGCCCGGCGCCACCTGGCGCACGCGCGGATCGGACTGGCGCCGCGCGAAGGCCGCCGCGAATTCCCGAGTCCGCTCGAAGATCGGCGGCAGCGGACGCGCCTTGTAGAGCGTCAGCCACAGCCGCAGCATGTGCCGCTTCTTCGCCGGATCCTCGTGATCGACATAGTTCGTGCGCGAGTGCATGACCTGGTAGTTGTTGCCGATCTGGATCTCGCCGGGCTTCATCTCGAAGGTGAAGCAGAACTTCGGATCGGCCGCGATCTGGTCCATGAGATCGAGGCATTCCTTCTGCGCCGTGGTGAGCCTCGGCACATCCGGGAAGCGCTGCGCGAAGTCGATGTAGTGCCGCTTCGCCATCACGTTCAGGTGGCCGGCGTGCCAGTTGAAGATCGGCACGGCCTGGGTGCGCGCGTTGTCGTGCGTCTGCGCCCGCAAGTCGAAATGGAACGGCTGCTGCGCCACCTCGGCCAGGTCGGGACGGCGGCGCAGGAGCTCGTTGAACACGGACACCGCGCTGACCGCCTTGCTTTCGCCGCCGCTCTTGCCCGCGCGCAGGCACAGCAGCGCGAACGCATCCGCGCCGTCGTTGTGGAAGACGATCTCCTCCGTCGTCTGGTAACTGCGCACGCTGTCCGACTTCGCCGTCGACTGCCCGGTGTCGCGCACGTGGTGCAGGAGGTTCCCTGCGCGGTCCTGCGTCTCGGCGACACCGATATAGGTGCCGAGGCCCCACAGGATCAGCGCGCTGTCGTCCACCGGGATGTCCTCGACCGGAACGCCGCGGACCAGGGCGTAGCCGCGCCCGCCCTCCAGATCGTCCAGCAATGCGGCGAGTCTTGGCCCCAGCGTGGGCAGCGAAAAATCCTCCTGCGTCACGTCGAGGATGTTCAGCTTGCGCGCATGCACCGCGCGCGCAGCCTCGATCAGCTCGGCACGATCCTTGTCGGTCAGGGTGAAGATCCAGTCCTTGTTGCGGACGAGATCCTCCGACAACCACGCGCTCCGTCCCTCGATGGGCGTCTTCAGAATAGCGGACACTGGAAGTCACTCCTCACTTCGTTTGATGCGATCGTGCGCCACGGTGCCCGGGGTCAGCTTCCCGGCGAGCTATGGACATTCGGGAAGAACAGCTCCTGCCAGCCTGCCGGACGCACCTTGATGGTACCCTTGCGGAACATGAAGTCGGCCTGCTGCATGACATTGCTCGGCACCAGACCGAAACGCAGCAGCGGGTCGTTCAGCATCGTCGCGATATCCGCCGGCGCCTCCTTGGTGCCGGTGACGCGGATGTAGTAGTCGGCTGCCGCCTTCTTGTCGCGGTCGATGAAGGCGAAGGCCTCCTGCGTCGCCGCGACGAAGGCGGCGTAGGTCTTCGGGTTCTCGTCGTGGAACTTCGAGGTGGCCCACATCACGCTGGTCGTGCCCGGGCCGCCCAGGATGTCGAAGGACGACATCAGCGTCTTCGCGCCGGCGGCCCGCTCGCGCGAGGCAAAGGGCTCGATCGTGAAATGCGCGGTGACCTCCGAGCCCGGCAGCAGGAACGCGTTCATCGCATCGGAGTGCGCCAGCGAGACGGTCAGCGTGTCGAGCTTCTGGTACTCGCTCTCGCCGAACACCTTCTCGGCCAGCATCTGCAGGTACATCGCCTGGTTGGAGACCTTGACCGCGGGAACGGCGATGCGGTCCTTCTCGGTGAAGTCGCGCACGTCCTTGATGTTCGGGTTGCGGACGTTCAGGTAGTTCGGCACCGACGCCCACGCGCCGATCGACTTCACGTTCATGTTGCCCTTGGTCTTCGACCACAGCACCAGCAGGCTGGGCACGCCGCCCGTCGCGATGTCGAGATTCCCGGACAGCAGGCCGTCATTCATGATCACGCTGTTGGCGAACCGCGCCCACGTGACTTTCAGTTCCGGCAGACCTGCGGCCTTTGCATGCTTCTCGACCAGCTTCTCGTGGTTCATGATGATGAACGGCAGATAGGCGAGTCCGTCCTGGATGGCGACGCGCAGTTCGCGCGTTTCGGCACGCGGAGACGACGGCACGAACATGAGCAGGGCGGCGGCGAGGCAGGCGCAGACGAACCGGCGGAGCATGACAGCGTTCTCCCTAGTGTTGATCCCGCGAGCGGCGCAGCCGGTCTATGCCGGCCTTGCGATGGCCACCCGATTTGTCATTGATACCATCTAATTTCGCGGTGGCGAACCTCCGTTCCATCGCCTTTGACATGACGCAGGGGCATTAGGCGATGCGTTTGAAAGGAGAAGTTGCGCTGATCACCGGCGGTGCACGCGGTATTGGCAAAGCCATTGCCGCGCGCTTCGCCGCCGAAGGCGCGCAGGTCGTCCTCGGCGACATCGATGCCGAGGAAGCGGGGCGAGCCGCGGCGGAAATTGCCGGCACCGGCGGACAGGCGCGGGCCGCCGCGCTGGACGTGACGAAGCCGGAAAGCATCGCCGCCGTCGTCGACGGCCTGATCCGCGACCACGGCCGCCTCACCATCCTGGTCAACAACGCCGGCATCATCGATCGCGCGCCGTTCCTGACGATGACGCTCGAATTCTGGGAACGGGCGCTGCGCGTCAACCTGACCGGCGCGATGCTGTGCAGCCAGGCGGCCGCGCGCGCGATGCAGCAGGCCGGGACTGGCCGGATCATCAACATCGCATCGATCTCCGGTCAGCGCGGCGGCAGCGAACGCTCGGCCTATGGCGCCTCCAAGGCCGGCCTGATCAACCTGACGGCCGTCATGGCCCTGGAGCTGGCGCCGTACAACATCACCGTGAACGCGATCGCGCCGGGGCCGACGGATGTCGGACGCGCCGGCACCGGGCGCGCCTCTCTGTCGCGCATGGCGGTGAAGCGCAGCGCCCTGCCGGCGGAGATCGCCGCCGCGGCCGTGTTCCTGGCCGAGCGCGAGAATGGCATGGTGACAGGCCATGTCCTCAACGTCGACGGCGGCTTCAACGCGGTGGGGATCGTCCACGATGCCTGACGACGAGGGCCCATGGGCGCGCTGACGACCCGCTTGTTGGTGAAGGCCCGGGCCGAGCCCGACGGCCTGGCGTTGGAGACGCGCGCCCTGCCGCCGCCCGGCGCGACCGACGTGGTGCTCGCGATCAAACGCGCCGCGATCTGCGGCACCGACCTGCACATCTATCGCTGGAACGACTGGGCGGCGCGCACCTACCGGATGCCGGCGGCGCTGGGCCACGAATTCGTCGCGGAGGTCGTGGCGACCGGCGAGGCGGTCACCCGGCTGAAGCAGGGCCAGCTCGTCACGGTCGAAACGCACATTCCCTGCGGCCGCTGTGACCAGTGCCGGATGAACCGGCGCCACACCTGCCTCGACATGCAGCTTTTCGGCCGGCTCGGGCGCGGCTGCTTTGGCGATTACACGGTCGTGCCGGAAGCAGCCCTGCGCCCCGTGCCGGAAGGCATCCCGCTCGAGCACGCCTGCATCATGGAGCCGCTCGGCATCTCCGTGCGCGCGGTGATGGAGGCGAATGTCGCGGCCGAGACGCTGCTCGTCAGCGGCTGCGGGCCGGTCGGCCTGTTCGCGATCGCCGCCGCGCGGGCTCTCGGGGCCGCGCGGATTGTCGCCAGCGACGTCTCCGAGGAACGCCTCCGGATCGCGCGGGCGGTCGGCGCCGATACGACGATCGATCCGCGCAGCGGGCCGCTGCCGTCTGCCATTCCCGGCGGTGCCGACGTAGCAATCGAGACGTCCGGCGTCGTAGGCGCGATCGCCGACAGCCTTGCCGCGGTGCGGCCCGGCGGCCAGGTCCTGATGCTCGGCCTGCCCGATGCGCCTGTTCCCATCGACATCACGCGCCATGTCGTGCTGCGCGAGGTCGCGGTGCGCGGCCTCTACGGCCGGCTGATCGACGAGACCTGGCTGCAGCTCGAGCGGCTCCTGCTGGCCAAGGCGCTCAATCTCGCACCGATCCTGACGCATACCTTCCCGCTGGCGGAATACGACCGCGCCTTCGCGCTCGCCGCGTCGGGCGCCGCGGGGAAAGTCAGCCTCGTCCCCTAGGGCCGCAGCACGATCTTCGCGGCGGCCGTGCGGCCGCGGTCGAGATCGGCGAACGCGCGGGCGCCATCCGCAAGCGGCCGCTCCTCGACCCAGCCGAGATCGCCAAGCCGGCCGTCATGCAAGGCCTGCGCGCTCGCGCGCAGGTCGACGGCCGTATAGGTGTAGGTGCCGATCACCGTCACTTCCTGCAGCGTGATCTTGCGCCAGTCGCTCTCGCCGCCATGGTCCATCAGGCCTATGTGGACGATGGCGCCACCGGGGCGTACGGCCCGGATCGCCTGTTGTCGCGTCGCGACACCGCCGACCGCATCGATGACGAGCTCGAAAGTGTCGGCATCCGGTGACGTCGCCGCCGGGTCGTAGGCGTCGATCCCGGCCTTCTGCACGGAGGCGCGCCGCAGGGCGTTCGTCTCACCGAGCCGGATGGCGCGGCCGCCCATCGCCTTCGCCCACAGGGCCGCCAGCAGGCCGACCGAGCCGCCGCCGATCACCAGGACATTCGCCTCCGACAGCGGGCGCGCGAGCACGCGCAGGCCGAGATGCATGGCATGCAGCGCGGTCGCCGCGGGCTCGGTCACCGCCGCCGCGGTGGCGCCCATGCCTTCGGGAATCTCGATCAGGTTCTCCTCCGGCATCGCGATCAGCTCGGCGAAGGCGCCCTGCCGGTTCATGCCGATCAGCTTGCGCTGCAGGCACAGATTCGCGCGCCCGCCACGGCAATAATCGCAGCGGCCGCACGTCACCAGCGGATTGAGGACGACGCGCCGTCCCTGCCCCGACCCGCTCACGACGCGTCCCGCCGCCTCATGGCCGAGGACCAGCGGCGGCACGCGGCGCGGATCGTGGCCGTGATAGCCGTGCATGTCGGAGCCGCAGATGCCGATCGCCTCGAGGCGGATGAGCGCCTCGCCCGGCGCGGCCGCCGCGTCCGGCTCGTCACGGTACGTGACCTCGAGCGGCCTGGTGTAGACGAGTGCCTTCATGGTCGTGCTCCGCTTCAGCGCGCGGTGAAGCCGCCGTCGAGAAAAATGGTCTGGCCGGTGATGTAGTCGGAGGCCGGCGCCGCGAGGAAGACGGCGAGGCCGTGGATGTCCGCGAGCGCGCCGTTGCGGCCGATCATGGTCTGCGCCGCGAGCCGGCCCGCGAGTTCCCTGTTCTCGAAGACAGGTGCTGTCAGCCCGGTCGGAAAGAAGCCGGGCGCGATCGCGTTGCAGCAGACGCCGCGCGGCGACCACGCCTCCGCCATCGCGCGGGTGAGCTGCATGATCCCGCCCTTGCTGGCCCCGTAGCTGATGCCGTTGGCGAAGGCGCGCACGGACTGCAGCGAGGCGATGTTGATGATCCGGCCCCAGCCTTTCTCGGCCATCGCCGGGGCGAGGCGCTGCGCCAGGAAGAACGGCGCCGACAGGTTGATCGCCAGCGTCGCGTCCCAACCGGCGTCGGTCACCTGATCGGCGTGCTCGCGCGTGTTGATGCCGGCGGCATTGACGAGGATGTCTGGTGCCCCGAACGGCTCCGCCGCCGCCTCCGCCAGCCGGGCGATCTCGTGGCGCCGCGCGAGGTCCGCATCGATCGCCTCGGCCTTGGCGCCGGCGCCACGCAACGCCTCAACGACGGAATCGAGCATCGCCTTGCGCCGCGCGACCGCGACGATCCGCGCACCGGCGGCGGCAAGCGCCTCCGCGATCGCGCGGCCGAGGCCGGAGCTGGCGCCCGTCACCAGCGCGGTACGGCCGGTGAGGTCGTAGAGCGCCCGGATGTCGATGGCAGCGCTCATCCCGCGAGGTCGAAGTGGCGGCCGGGGAAGTACTTCGCAAGGCGGCAATCCGCCGTGCGCGCATGCCCTTCCATGCCTTCGAGGCGCGAGATACGGGCACTGGCGACGCCGACGCCTGTATTGGCGTCGCGGCTCATGCGCTGGTACGTCACCGTCTTGATGAACTTGCCGACGCTGAGCCCGCCCGTGTAGCGCGCCGCCCCCTTGGTCGGCAGGATGTGGTTCGGCCCGGACGCCTTGTCGCCATAGGCGACCGTCGTCTCCTCGCCGAGGAACAGCGAGCCGTAATTGGTGAGCGACGTCAGCCACCAGTCGAGATCCTCGGCATGGACTTCCAGATGCTCGGCGGCATAGCGGTCGCTGGCCTCGACCGCCTCCTCGCGGCTGTCGACCAGCACGACCTCGCCGTAGTCGCGCCAGGCCGAGAGCGCCGCAGCGCGGTTCGGCTCGGGCAGGCGCGCGGCGATCTCCGGCACGCGCTGCAGCGCCGCCTCGGCGATGCGTCGCGACGTCGTCACCAGCCAGGCAGGCGAATCCGGCCCGTGCTCCGCCTGCCCGACCAGGTCGGTCGCGACGATCTCCGGATCGGCGGTGTCATCGGCGATGATGCAGATCTCGGTCGGGCCGGCGAACAGGTCGATGCCGACGCGGCCGAACAGGATGCGCTTGGCCTCAGCCACGAACCGGTTGCCCGGGCCGACGATGATGTCGGCGGCGTGACCGGTGAACAGGCCGAAGGCCAGCGCCGCAACACCCTGCACGCCGCCCAGCGCCAGCACCGTGTCCGCGCCGCACAGGTCGAGCGTGTAGAGGATCGCGGGATGCACCCCCTCGCTGCCGCGCGTCGGCGAGCAGGCGATGACGTTCCTGACGCCGGCGACACGCGCGGTGGTCGCCGACATGATGGCGGACGCGACATGCGCATAGCGTCCGCCGGGCACGTAGCAGCCCGCCGTCGCGACGGGCACAAGTCGCTGCCCCGCGCGCAGGCCCGGCAGCAGGTCGACCTCGAACTCCTTCAGGCTGTCGCGTTGATGCTGCGCGAAACTGCGCACGCGCTCATGGGAGAAGCGGATGTCCTCCTTGAGCGTCTCCGACAGCCGCTTTCCCGCCTGCGCGATCGCCTCGCGCGGAACGACGATATCCCCCTCCCAGCTGTCCAGCCGCTTCGCCAGCGCGCGCGCGGCCGGCTCGCGGCCGGATTCGAGCTCGCGCAGCATCTTCTCGACCGAGGCGCGGGTCTCGTCCTCGCCGGTCGACGGCGTTTTCGCGGCCCGCTTCAGATAGGTGGCACTCATCGTCGCATGCTCCTCGAACGGCGCGCTGCGGCAGGACGGCCGCCGCAGCGCCCCTTCCCGTCACTTGTTATTGGCAAAATCGCGCAGCTTCGTGTTGGCAGCGACGCGCTTCAGATACTCGTCCGTGATGAAGCCCTTGGTGTCGGGCACATCCTGGAGTGTGCCGGTCGACTTCAGGTAATCGCCCAGCTTCCCGTACCACTGGTCGGCCGTCGAACCGCCGCCGCCCGCGCGCTCCAGCAGCTTGAGCTGCTCGTCGAGCGTAAAGGTCGGGCGCGTGTCGATCTCGGTCGCAAGGTACTTCTCGGGCAGGGTCACGCCGCCCTGCTCGTAGAACTTCTTCATGAGCTGGATTGTCTCGGCGCGATTGGCCTTCTGCCAGGCGATCGAGCGCAGGTAGACCGCGAGATAGGCAGCGACCTTGTCCGGGTTCTCCTTGGCATAGTCCTGCCGCACGATCAGCGTGCCCGGTACCGCGACGCCGACATCCTTGCCGGAACAGATGACGGCCGCGTCGGCCTTCTCCTCCAGCGTGTAGATATTGGGTGCCCAGACGCCGGCAAGGATGCCGTTGCCGCTCGAGAACGCCGAGATGATCTGCGCCTGGCCGAGATTGACGAGCTGCATGTCGTTGCGCGTCAGGCCCCACTTGCCGAGGCAGGCGAGTGCGGCGTATTCGCCGGTCGAGTTGGTCGTCAGCAGAAGCTGCTGGCCCTTGAGCGAGGCCGGGTTCGCCTTGATCTTGTCGATGTCCTTCTTGCGCGCGACCACGGCGTTGCCGGCCGATTCGTCGTTGGTGATGCCGATGGTCAGGATGTTGAAGCGCTGTGCGCCCAGCACCGCCGGGGCGGATCCGGTGCCACCGACATCCCACGATTTCGCGGCGGCCGCGGCGACCTGCGGCGCGCCGGCCGCGAAGGTCGAGAATTCAGGCTGCAGCCCGACTTCCTTCCACCAGCCCTTCTCCGTCGCGATGAAGTACGGCACCGACCAGTAGAGCGCCGGCTGGTAGCTGACCTTGATCGCGCTCTGTGCTGCCGCCGGCGTTGCGAAAGCGACGGCAAGGCCGAGGCCCAGGATTGTCTGCTTCAATGTCTTCATGTTCGCTTCTCCTCCCTCATTGGCTTCTATTCGGTTCCCGCGATCTGCTCGCGGAGCAGTTTCCACAGATGCGTGCGCATGCCGGTGAAGGACGGCAGGTCCATCACCTCCTCGATGGCGTGCGCGTCCCATTTCTCGGCGCGGCGCGTCGATGCGACGTCGAGAACTTCCCTGATGCGGCCGGGATTGCGCGCCAGCACGACGACGCGGTCGGCCAGATAGACCGCCTCGTCGACGCTGTGCGTGATGAACAGCACCGTGCGCGGGTTGAAGCGCGACAGGCGGATCAGCTCCTCCTGCATGACGGTGCGGGTCTGCGCGTCCAGTGCGCCGAACGGCTCGTCCATAAGCAGGACGTCGGGATCGATCGCATAGGACCGCGCGATGGCGACGCGCTGCTGCATGCCGCCCGAGAGCTGGTGCGGGAAGCTGTCCTCGGTGCCCTGCATGCCCATGAGCTCGAGGTACTTGCGGACCGCGTCGTCCTGCTCGGCGCGTGAGGCGCCCTTGCACTTGAGCCCGAAGGCGATGTTGTCGCGCACCGTCTTCCACGGAAACAGGGCGAATTGCTGGAACACGACGGCGCGGTCCGGGCCAGGGCTGGTGACCGTACGGCCGCCGACGGAAACGGTACCGGCGCTGGGAAAGTCGAGGCCGGCGGCCATGCGCATCAGCGTGGTCTTGCCGCAGCCCGACGGCCCGACGATGGCGACGAACTCCTTCTCGGCGACCTCGAGCGTGATGCCTTCGATCGCGGTGAACGTGCCGCCGCCGCGCGGAAAGACCTTGGTGACGCCCTTGAATTCGATGTTCTTCACGCGACGTGGCCCCAGCGTTTCCTCACAGTGCTCTCCGCGAAGCGCAGCAGCACGTCGATGACGAGCCCGACCACGCCCACCGCCAGCATCCCCGCCATCACGATCGCTGGCGACAGGTTGCTCTGCCCCTGCACCATCACGTAGCCGATGCCCGCCGATACGACGATCAGCTCGGCGCCGATCAGCGACTGCCAGGCGAGGCCCGCGCTGATGCGCAGGCCGGCGACGATCGAGGGCAGCGCGCCCGGCAGCAGCACCTCGCCGATGATGCGCGCATTGCCTGCGCCCAATGTCTGCGCCGCTTCGACAAGCCGCGCTTCGACGAGCTGCGCGCCGCGATAGGCATTGATGACGCAGGGCGGAAACGCGCCGGCAAAGATGACCATGACCGGCCCGCCGATCCCGGTGCCGAACCAGAGCGCGGCGAACGGCACCCAGGCGAGCGGTGCGATAAACCGCAGCCCTTCGAAGATCGGGGACACAACGTCGTCGATGGCGCGGTAGCGCCCCATGGCGAGGCCGAGCGGGACGCCGATCAGCGCCGCCAGCCCGAACCCCATTGCGAAACGCTGCAGGCTGGCCAGGATGTGGGCCTGCAGCAGGTTTCCGGCGAACGGCTTCTGCGTCATTGTCCAGCCGGCTTCGAGCACGGCGAGCGGCGACGGCAGCACCTGCTTCGAGACGAGACCGCTGGCGGCGACCGCCTGCCAGCCGCCGACGAACAGCGCGGCGCCGACGATCGTCAGCACCAGCAGCTCGCCGGGTTTCACGCGACCGTTCATCGCCGCCATGGCACCGCCCAGCGCTCGATGCGGACCAGCACCTGCGTCGTCAGGGCGCCGAGCACACCGACCGTGACCATCGCCACCGCGATCATCGCCGGATAGATGTCGCGGTAGGCGATGTCGAGGACGCGGCCCATGCCGTAGAAGGCGCCAACCAGCTCTGCCGCGACCAGCGTCGTCCACGACGCCTGCAGCGACAGTCGCAGCCCGGTGAAGATCATCGGCAGCGAGCCGGGGATCACGACCTCCCACAGCACGCGCGCGGTCGAGGCGCCGTGCACGCGCGCCGCGGCGACAAAGGTCGGATCGATGTTGCGCGCACCCGTATAGGCGTTGATGACCGAGGGCACGAAAGCGGCGAACCAGATCACCATCACCTTCGCCGCGTCGCCCAGACCGAGCCACACGATCGCGAGCGGGATCCACGCCAGCGGCGGGATCGGCCGCACCAGCAGAAAGGCCGGATTGATCACCGCCTCGAAGCGTCGGCTCCAGCCCATCAGCAGGCCGAGCGGGATGCCGGTCGCCACAGCCACCAGGAAGCCGAGCACGACCAGCCTTGTGCTGTGCCAGGCCTGTAGAAGAAGCGTACCGCCGGCATAGCCCTGGACGGCGATCTGCTCGGCCGCCTTCCAGAATTCGCGCGGCGAGGGAAAGCGTGCGCTGCTGACCAGGCCCGTCCCCGTCACCACGAACCATGCGATGACGAGGGCCGCCACACTGGCCAACCCGAACAGAAGTCGTCGGTGTCTGCTATCGACCACGTCCGCGGCGATGCCGAAACCGGCGCGCGAGCACGCGCGGCATGCGCCCTCCCTTGTGAAAGCGTTTTCACAAGCCAATCATGCAGCCGCCTTAGAGTCAATTCAGTTCTTTGCAACGGATCATATAAAACCGCTACAATGCGACCATAAACGCCATTACCGCCCCGTGAATACGCTTTCAAGTAGAGGCGCGTGAGAGATTGAACCGGATCACCATCCGCGAAGTGGCTGATGCCGCGGGAGTTTCGATCGCGACCGTCAGCCGCGTGCTCAACACGCCCGCGCGCGTCAATCCCGACCTGCGCCGGCGGGTGACGGAAGCAGTCGACCGGCTCGGCTACGTTGCCGTCGGCGCGGCGCGTGCGCTGGCCTCGCGCCGCACCGGCGCCATCGGCGCGCTGGTGCCGACGCTCGACAACGCGATCTTCGCCGAGTGCATCAACGCGCTGCAGCTCCGGCTCGACGACCACGGTTATGTCCTGCTGGTGGCGAGCGCCGACTACGACCTGCGGCGCGAGAGCCGCGAGCTCAAGGCCTTGGTCGAGCGCGGCATCGATGGAGTCCTTCTCGTCGGAACGGAGCATGATCCCGAGCTCTATCGCCTCGTCCGGTCGACCGGCGTGCCCGCGGTGATCACCTGGTCGTGCGACGCGGACGCGCAGGTCCCCTGCATCGGCTTCGACAATCGCGGCGGCGCGCGCCGCCTGTGTCAGCATCTGCTGGAACTCGGGCACGAGCGCATCGCCATGATTGCCGGCCTGAAGAAAGGCAACGACCGGGCGGCGGCGCGCATCGAGGGCGTGCGCGAGGCGTTGCAGGCGCGCGGGCGCGACCTGACGCCCGACACGCTGCGCGAGCGGCCTTATACAGTCGCCGATGGCCGCGCGGCGCTGCGCGAGCTGATGTCGACGCCGACGCCGCCGACCGCGATCGTATGCGGCAACGACGTGCTCGCCTTCGGCGCACTGTTCGAGGCGGCGGCGCTCGGGCTGCGCGTGCCGCACGACCTGTCGGTGACGGGCTTCGACGATCTCGACCTTGCAGCACAGATGGTGCCGCCGTTGACGACGGTCCGCGTGCCAGCCGCCGAGATGGGCAGGAGGGCCGCGGATCAGCTCGTCGGAGTCACGCGCGGCGAGACGCCGCCGCGCGTGACAGAGCTCGAGGCCGCCATCGTGCTGCGCGGCTCGACCGGCGCTCCGCCGAACCGGCGATAGCCCACACGCGGCAGCCCGCCGCTAGGGCCGATGCCCCAGCCGGACGGAGATGGCCGACGCCACGTCTGACGCGACACGCACTGTTTCGTCCAGGGTGGCGGGGTTGTCGCGCATGCGCACGTACGGAACCGTCATCGCCGCCACCGCGATGCCGGAGGCATCGAAGATCGGATGGCAGATATCCACGACGCCCGTCACCGTGTCGCTTGGCGCGCGGACATGGCCTTCCCTGGCGATTCGCACGATGGTCCGCTCCAGCGCCTGCTGCTTCTTCTCGTCGAGGCCGTCCGCCAACTCCTGCATGAAGCGCGCGCGCCGCTCCGGATCCTGGAAGGCCGTGATGACGCGCGCCGACACGCGATCCGGCCGGAACGGAAAATGCGCCCCGAGCCGCACCGAGAAGCCCATCGAGCGGAAGCCGTCCATTTGCGCCACGACCAGCAGCCGCCGGTCATGGTGGACGCTGAGATGGATCGACTGCGCGGTCAGGTCCGTCAGGCGCCGCATCTCGGATAGCGCGACGTTCAGCAGCCGCCGGACAGGCGGGTGACGATGGCCGAGCTCGAACAGCCGGAGCGTCAGGCGGTAGCGGGCGTCGCTCTCCGAGCGGCGGATATAGCCGCGGCGCTCGAGCACCTCGAGCATCCGGAAGATCTGGCCGACGCTGCGCGACAGGCGCTGCGCGATCTCGTTCTGGGCGAGGCCGTCCTCCTCCGTCGACAGCAGCTCGACGATATCAAGCCCTTTTTCGAGCGCCGGCGCCGAATAGCTGTTGCTGCGTTCCACGCCTATTGACTCCCGCCTGCCCCTGTTTTCAAATATGAAACCAACTTTCACAGAAGAACAAGGGAGAACGCGTGTCCCGGTCCCTCAGCGCTTCCGAGATCACGGCCTATCGCGAGCGCGGCTACCACTTTCCCGTCCGCCTCTTCAGCCCGGAGGAGATGAGCGGCCTTTATGACCGCCTGCGCGCAACCGAGGCGAAGGTCGGCGGCCGGCTCGAAGGCCGGATGAACCAGAAGCCGCATCTCCTCTTCCCGTGGATGAACGAGTTGGTCCGGCATCCGAAGATCCTGGATGCCGTCGAAAGCGTGCTCGGGCCGAACATCCTGTGCTGGAGCGCGCAGTTCTTCATGAAGCAGCCGGGCGATCGCACCTTCGTGTCGTGGCACCAGGACGCGACCTACTGGGGCCTGTCGCGGCCGGACGTGGTCACCGCCTGGGTCGCCTTCACGCCCAGCGTGCCGCTGTCGGGCTGCATGCGCGTGATCCCGGGGACCCATCGCACGCAGATGCAGCACACGGACACGTTCAAGGACAACAACCTGCTGTCGCGCGGCCAGGAGATCGCCGTGAACGTGGACGAGAAGGAAGCCGTCGACGTCGTGCTGCAACCGGGCGAGATGTCGCTGCACCACGTGCTGATCGCGCACGGCTCGGAGCCCAACAATGCGCCGCATCCACGCATCGGCTTCGCCATCCGCTACCTGCCGACCGACGTCCGTCAGATCGCCGGGGAGGCCGATAGCGCCACGCTGGTGCGCGGCGCCGATACGCATAAGTATTTCGAGCCGGAACTGCCGCCCGAGGACGACCTGCATCCGGCGGCGCTGGAGCGGCACAAATTCATCATGGACCGCCAACTGCGCATTCTCTATGCGGGCGCGGCACAGTCCGGCAAGCTCGGCGCGCAGTCCTAAGCCGTCGCCTTCGAACAAAACGCACCAACCTCAGGGAGGATAATCGTGATCAGGACTCTCAGCCTTGCCGCAGGCCTCGCCCTGCTGGCCTCCGGCGCCTCGGCGCAGGACATCAAGATCCGCTTCGCGCATTCACTGTCGAGCACGGAGCCGGCCCATATCGCCGCGGAGAACTTCGCCAAGCGCGTCGCCGAGCGGACCAACAACAAGGTTCAGATCCAGGTCTTCCCGAGCGAGCAGCTCGGCTCCGGCAAGGAAGTCAACGAGATGATCCGCCAGGGTGCCAACGTGATGAACATCACGGATCCGGGCTACCTGCAGGACTTCGTACCGGATGTCGGCATCCTCAACGGCCCATACATCGTCAAGGACCCGAAGGAATTCGACAAGCTGCTGGCGTCCGACTGGTACAAGAGCGTCGACCAGAAGCTGCAGCAGGCCGGCTTCCGTCTGATCATGGCCGGCGGCTTCTTCGGACGGCGGCATGTGATCGCCGACAAGCCGATCCGCACGCCCCAGGACATCCAGGGCCTGACCGTTCGCGTCCCGCCCAACACGATGTGGATCGAGACGTTCAAGGCCATGGGCGCGCGGCCGACCACCGTGCAGTGGTCCGAGGTCTACAACGCCCTGCAGCAGAACGTGGTCGCCGCAGCCGAGGCGCCGCTCGGCTCGCTGTGGGGGTCCAAATTGCAGGAGACGCGCAAGGTAATCTCCATGACCGGTCACTTCACCGCGATCGTCACCTGGCCGATGAACAACAACTTCTTCAACCGCCTTCCCAAGGACGTCCAGACCGTGCTGATCGAGGAAGGAGCCAAGGCGAAGGACGACATGACCAAGCTCACGCTCGATCTCGACAAGGACTATATGGCCAAGTTCAAGCAGGCCGGCGTGACATTCGTCGAGGACGTCGATCTCGCCGCCTTCCAGAAGGCAACGACACCCGTCTACAACGCCTTCCCGAAATGGACGCCCGGCCTGCACGGCACGGTCTCCAAGATCCTGGCGAACTGAGCGCCAAGGTCGCGTGGCCGGTTTGCCGGCCGCGCGACCCTTTCTTGCTGCGTCAACCAAGCACCATGCCGTCGCCTCGCCTATCGCCGATGCGCCATTTCGAGGAGATCGTTTCCGGAACGGCGCTGATCGTCGTCGTCCTGTCGGTCTGCTGGGGAGTCCTGACCCGCTACATCACCGAGCAGCCCGCGGCGTGGGCCGGCGAGGTGGCAGCCATGGCCTTCGCCTGGCTCATCTTCATCGGCGCCAGTGCCGCTCTAAAGCGGGCGATGCACGTGAGTATCGACATGCTCGTACTGGCCCTGCCGCCGGTCTTGCAGCGTATCGCGGCCGCCATCGCCGATCTGATCGTCATCGCCTTTCTCGTAACGGCGATCGTGCTGGCAGGGGAATTCGTGATCGACACCTTCGACAACCCGTCCTCGGTGCTGCGTATTCCACTATCCGTGATCTATGTGCCGGTCGTGATCGGGTTCGTCTGCCTGCTTGTGCGCTACATCCAGGCGGCCCTGCCGCGCTATCGCGGCGAACCGGGGGAAGCGCGCTGACATGGAGTTCCTCCCTGTCATTCTCATGTTCGTCTTCTTCGCGTTGGGCGTGCCCGTCGCCATCGCGATCGCGGCGGCCGCGTTGACGTTCTTCGTCTTCGCCGACGGCGTGCCGATCCAGATCTTCGTCCAGCGCCTCGTCAGCTCTACAGAGTCCTTTCCCCTCCTGGCGGTACCGTTTTTCATCTTTGCCGGCACGATCATGAACTACGCCGGCATCACGCGCCGGCTGCTCAACTTCGCGGATGCGCTGGTCGGCCATACGGTGGGCGGCCTCGCGCAGGTCAACGTGCTCCTGGCAACATTGATGGGCGGCTTGTCTGCCTCGGCCAACGCCGACGCGGCCATGCAGGCGAAGATGCTCGGCTCGGAAATGGTCCGGCGCGGTTACGCCCCCGGGTTCGCCGCCGCGGTCACCGCTTGCTCGGCGGTCATCACGCCGATCATCCCGCCCGGCATCGGCCTGATCGTCTACGGCTTCCTGGCCGACGTCTCGGTGGGGCGGCTGTTCATCGGCGGGATCGTGCCCGGTCTGATGCTGTGCACCGGACTGATGATCGCCATCTACTTCGTTGCCCGCCGCCGCGGTTACAACCCGATGCGCGCCCGCATGGTCAGCGCCAAGGAACTGTGGCTGGCCTTCGTGCAGGCGCTCGGCGCGCTGTCCATCGCCGCCTTCATCCTGGTCGGCATCCGCTATGGCATCTTCACGCCGACCGAGGCCGGGGCGATGACAGTGCTCTATGCCTCGCTGGTCGGTTTCCTCGTTCACCGCGAGCTCAAGCTCGCCGATTTCCCGCAGATCATCCTGGAGACGGTGGTCGCCACGAGCGCCGTGATGCTGATCATCTGCGCCGCATCGTCGTTCGGCTTCTATATGACCTGGGAGCGCATCCCGAACCAGGCGGCCCAGTTCATGATCGCCCTGACGGGCGAGCCGGTCGTCCTGTTGCTGCTGATCAACCTGCTGCTGATCGCCGCCGGCATGCTGATCGAGGGCACCGCGGCTCTGATCCTGCTGACCCCGATTTTCGTGCCCGTGATCACCAAGCTGGGCATCGATCCCATCCATTTCGGGCTGGTCATGGTCGTCAACCTGACGATTGGCGGCGTCACACCCCCGGTGGGCACGCTGATGTTCGTGAGCTGTTCCATTCTCCGCGTATCGATCCAGCGGTTCACGGTCGAGGCATTGCCGCTGCTCGTCAGCATGTTCATCGTCCTCGGCCTGATCACTTATTTCCCCGGGCTGGTGCTCTGGCTCCCGAATTGGCTGATGGGCTGAAGCATGAAATTCAAGGCAGCCGTGCTGCACAAGGTCGGCGGCCCGCTGACCATTGAGGACGTCGAGTCCGGACCGCTGAAGCCGAGTGACGTGCTGGTCCGCATCCATGCCAGCGGCCTGTGCCACACCGATCTCGAGGTCATCCAGGGTTCGCTCGGCTACCCGCTGCCGATCATCCTAGGCCATGAAGGGGCCGGCGTGGTCGAGGCGGTCGGCGCGGATGTGCGCCAGGTCAAACAGGGCGACCACGTCATCTGCTCCTGGAACCCGCATTGCGGACACTGCTTCTACTGCGAGCGTGACCAGCCCATCCTGTGCGAGGTCTTCACGGCGACCCAGCCCAAGGGCCAGCTCATGGACGGGACCACGCGCTACAAGGGCAATGGCGGCCCCGTTCATCATTTCTCGGTCGTCTCCTCGCACGCGCAATATTGTGTCGTGCCCGAGTCGGGCGCCATTCCGGTGCCGAAGGCCATCCCGTTCGACCGCGCCTGCCTGATCGGCTGCGGCGTGATGACCGGCTTCGGCGCCGCGACCCGCATGGCGCCTGTCGCCTACGGCGCCACGGCCGTCGTGCTCGGCTGCGGCGCGGTCGGCCTCAACGCCATCCAGGGGGCGCGGATGATCGGCGCCGGCCGCGTGGTCGCGGTCGACATCAGCGCGAAGAAGCTGGAAATGGCGCGTATCTTCGGCGCGACCGACGTGATCGACCTGACCAGGGACGACCCGATCGCCGCGATCAAGGGCATGACCGCCGGCCGCGGGGCCGATTTCGTGTTCGAGGCGGCGGGGCACGAGAAAGTCTTTGCCCTGAGTGCCGAGATCACGCGGCCGGGCGGGCATCTCGTCTTCCTCGGCAAGGTCAATGTCGACAAGCCGGTCGCGTTCCGCTGGGGCGCCCTGATGGGCGAGAAGCGGATCGTGCGCTCATCCTATGGCGGCGCGCGGCCGCGCCGCGACTTCCCGCTGCTGGCGCAGAGCTACCTCGACGGCAAGCTCAAGCTCGACGAGTTGATCACCGCGCGCCTGCCGCTCGAGCGCATCAACGACGGCTTCGCGGCGATGACGCGCGGCGAAGGCATTCGCACCGTGCTGATGCTGGCATGAGCCCCCGCATCAACCACCCGCCCCTGCAGTCCTGGCAGATCGACGCGCCGCATCACTTCGCGATGCTCGGCCGCTTCCCCCTCGAAAACGGTGCCGCGATCGAGGACTTCCACGCCTGCTACGTGACGCATGGCCGCCTGTCGCCGGCGCGCGACAATGCAATCCTCGTCTGCTCCGCGATCGGGCAGACGCATCACCGGCTCGATTTCCTGATCGGGCCCGGCCGCGCGCTGGACACCGACCGCTTCTTCATCGTTGCCATCGATGCGATCGGCAACGGCCTGTCCATATCCCCGAGCACCAGCAATGGGCAGCCGAACAGCGCGTTCCCGCGCTTCACGATCAGCGACATGGTCGCATCGCAGCATGCGGTGCTGACGCGCGAACTGCGGATCGAAAAGCTTTTCGCGGTCGTCGGTGCCTCGATGGGCGGGATGCAGGCGCTGCAATGGGGTGTCAGTTTTCCCGACATGATGCGCGCCATCGTCGCGATGACGCCGATGGCGCGCACGGCGCCGTGGGCGGCAATCGTTAACGAAACCTGCCGCGCGGCGCTGATGGCCGATCCCGCGTGGGACGGTCAACGCTTCACCGCGATGCCGACTCGAGGCTGGCGCGCATGGACCGGGATCCTGCGCATGCTGGCCGGACGCAGCCCGCGCGCCCTTGCCGCCGACTTCGCCGACACCGATTCGGCCATCCGGCAGTACCAGACCGTCGCCGCCGATACCCTGGCGATGAATCTCGATCCGCTGGACTGGATCTACCAGAGCCATGCCTATGACGCGCATGACGTGGCGGCCGGGCCGCGCTTCCGCGGCGATCTGCGCGCCGCCCTCGCGACGATCGCGTCACGCACGCTCGTCATTTCCGCCGACAGCGATCTTTACAATCCGGCGGACGCCGCGCGCGAGGCCGCACAACTGATTCCCGGCGCGCGCTACATCGAACTTGCGACTGCGCAGGGTCATCAGGCGGCGACCGCCGCCGCCAAAGACGATGCGGCCGCGATGGATCGCGCGATCGTCCGGTTCTTCCGCGAGGCCTGACCGCGACGGGCGAATCCCGCCTGTCGGCGCCACCCGCATAGGTTGCCGGAAAGCCCTCGGAAGGGACAAAAAACGGCCTCGCGACGAACCACTTGACGGGCCGGATCATGGCCGCCGTAACCCGCCCATTTAGCCGTTTTCTCGTGACAAATCAGGTATTTATATTTTTCGCAAATGTCGCGGACAGGACTCTTCCGCCTCCCCTATAATCGGGGTCCGCGTTGGGACGAGATCCTCGCTGCCATCGCGGTTTCCTTTTCCGAAGGAAGCGGCCGCCGGGGTCCGATCGCCCCGGCGGCCATTTTGTTTTTCCCGCCCCCGCAAACGCATCCAGGAGACGACGTCCGACGTCGCCTCACGCGCCGACGCGCGGTCGAGAGTCGATGATCGCTCACGGTCATCACTCATCTGTTCGAGGTATCGCGATCGAGAGTTCGACTCGCACTCGGGTGATGAAGATGAACGATGCGCATCGTGATCGAACGCATCGGACACGCATCGATTCTCTTCGATCGCGTGCGAACGCGACGACATTCGACGCGTCGATGACGTCCAGGATGGCAAAGGCGGGGGATGGAGGGTGTCCGGCGCGGCGGACATAGCCACCACTTTTTAATTGAATTCTTAACCTTGCGGGCGCAGAAATAGATTGCGGGGAGTCGATTCGCTGCTGGTCCGGTGAGCCGGACACGATGCGACACGTTGATCGGAACGATGTCACATTCTGAGCGGACCCATCGACGCCCGAACGGCGCGGAATCCCCCGCGACGGAATCTTCGGAAAGGAGCCCAACATGGCTGCGAAGAAGAAGGCGAAGAAGAAGAAGAAGTAAGCGCGCTTTGCGCCTTACATCGCGGGCGGCGCCACTGGCGCCGCCCGTTTTCTTTTGCGCGCACGGTTGCGCGCATTGATCACCGGATCACGCAGCGCGCAGGGCGCGCGCATCACCACCGCCCGAACCAACGCGCGCCGCGCGGCCCGTTCCCACCACCGCCGCGCAAGCCGGCGCCACCGCGCCCGCGGCACCCGCCAACGCCCCGTCCGTCAGCTCGAGCGCCAGGAAGCGCGCGCGGTCGACCGGCCCCGGCAGGTCCATTGCGGCGGTGTAGCGCGCCGTGAAGCCAAAGCGCGCGTAATACGGCGCATCGCCGATCAGGATCACGGCACGATGGCCGAGCGCCTTCGCCCGCGCGAGGCCGGCGTTAATCAATGACGCACCGATGCCGCGGCTGCGATGGGTCGCATCGACGGCGACCGGTCCCAGCAGCAGCGCGCGATGCCGGCGGCCGATCCGCACCGGCCAGAACCGCAGCGTGCCGACGACAACGGCACCGTCCCGCGCGACGAGCGCGAGCCCGCGCGCGGGACGCTGCCCGTCGCGCAGGCGCTGCGCCGTCTTGGCATGGCGTTCCGGCCCAAAGGCGCGGTCGAGCAGAGCCTCGACCGCCGCACCGTCACCGGCGCGCTCGGGCGCGATCGTCACCATCGCGATTCCGGTCCCTCCTCAGATGCAGTAGGTGCGCAACGGCTCGAAGCCGTTGAACGCCACCGACGAGTAGGTCGACGTATAGGCGCCGGTCGCCCGGATCTCGACCTTGTCGCCGATCTCCAGGTCCGAGGGCAGCCGGTAGTCGGCCTTCTCGTAGAGCACGTCGGCGCTGTCGCAGGTCGGGCCGGCCAGCACGACGGGCGCCGGCGCGCCCTTGCGCGGCGTGACGATGGGGTACTGGATCGCCTCGTCCATCGTCTCGGCCAGGCCGCCGAACTTACCGACGTCGAGATAGACCCAGCGCTTCGCATCGCTGGCCGACTTCTTCGAGATCAGCACCACCTCCGACTGGATCACGCCGGCATCGCCCACCATCTGGCGGCCCGGCTCGACGATCACGTCCGGAATGCGGTTGCCGAAATGGCGCGCAATCGACTCCTTGATGGCGGCGCCGTACGCGTTCAGCGTCGGCACGCCCTTGCGGTAGCGCGTCGGGAAGCCGCCGCCGATGTTGAGCATGGTCAGCCGGACGCCGCGCTCCTCGAGGTCGCGGAACAGCCGCGCCGCCTCGGCCACGGCCGTATCCCATGCGTTCACGTCGCGCTGCTGCGAGCCGACATGGAACGACACGCCATGCGGGATCACGTTGCGCTGGGCCGCGGCGAGCAGCAGCTCGCGCGCCATGTCGACGTCGCAGCCGAACTTGCGCGACAGCGGCCAGTCGGCCCCCGCCCCGGAGGTCAGGATGCGGCAGAAGACCTTGCTGCCCGGCGCCGCGGTCGCGATCTTGTCAAGCTCGGCTGCCGAATCGAAAGCATAGAGCCGCACGCCGCGCGCGTAAGCCGCCGCGATGTCGCCCTGCTTCTTGATCGTGTTGCCGAACGAGACTCGCTCGGGCCCCGCACCCGTCCCCAGGACCATGTCGATCTCGTTCACGCTCGCCGTGTCGAACGACGAGCCGAGACCGGCCAGGAGCCGGAGGATCTCCGGCGCCGGGTTGGCCTTGACGGCATAGTAGATGCCGGCGTCGGGCACGGCTGCCCGCAGCTTCTTGTAGTTCGCCCCCACGACGTCGAGATCGACGACGAGGCACGGCGTCTGCGGTCGCTGCTCGGCGAGGAACCGGCTGATCTTCTTGGTCATGCTGTTTCCAACCCCCTTCTTCGCAAAAGGCGCGTCAGGCGACGCGGAAGTTCTTGAACTGCCACGGGCACTCGGCATCGACCGCCTCGGCGAAAAGGCGGCCGCGGTCCTGGAGCGGGGTCCAGTCCGAGTAGACTCCGACGACCTCGCCGAGATACGGGCGCGCGATCTCCAGCACGCGGGCATGGTCCATCGCATCCGCCTCGACGATGCCCGCGCGCGGGTTCTCGATTGCCCAGATCATCCCGCCGAGCACCGCTACGGTGACCTGCAGGCTGGTCGCGTTGTTGTGCGGCACGAGCTTGCGCGCCTCGTCGATCGACAGGCGGGAGCCGTACCAGTAGGCGCCTTTCTTGTGGCCCATCAGCAGCACGCCGAGCTCGTCGATGCCCTTGGCGATCTCCGTCATCATCAGCCGCTTGTTGGCCTGCAGCGTCCAGTTCTTGCCCGCCAGCTCGTGCAGCGACAGCACTGCGTCGTCGCACGGGTGGTAGGCGTAGTGGACGGTCGGCCGGTAGCGAACCGTTCCGCCCTCGACCAGCGAGTAGTAGTCGGCGATCGAGATCGACTCGTTGTGCGTCACCAGGAAGCCGTGGAACGGCCCCTCGAGCGGGGTCCACGTACGCACGCGCGTCGAAGCGCCCGGGCGCATCAGGTAGATGGCCGCGTCGCAGCCGAAGCCGTGGCGCTGGGCGTCAGCCGGGAAGTGGCGCTCGTGCGTGCCCCAGCCGAGCTCCGCCGGTTGCTGGCCTTCGCCGACGAAGCCGTCGACCGACCAGGTGTTGACGAATTCGCCCGGCTGCTTCGGCGCATCGGCGACCTGAGTGTCGCGCTCGGCGATGTGCATCACCTTGACGCCAAGGTCGCGGGCGAGCAGCGCCCAGCCGATGCGGTCGCGCGGCGTGCGCACCTTGTGGTCGGTGTCCTGCGCGATGTTGAGCAGCGCCTGCTTGACGAAGTGCGAGACGAGGCCCGGATTGGCGCCATGGGTCAGCACCGCCGTCGGCCCGCCGCGATGGGCAGGCGCCAGCGCCAGGGCCGACTCGCGGAGCGCATAGTTGGAGCGCTGCGACGGCGTCAGCGACGGGTCGGTGTAGCCGCCCGCCCACGGCTCGATGCAGGTGTCGAGATAGAACGCACCCTTTTCGTGGGCGAGCTCGATCAGCGCCACCGACGAGACGTCGACGGACAGGTTGAGCAGGAAGTCGCCGGCGCCGAGCATGGGCTCGAGCACCGCGCGGTAGTTCTCGCGCGTCAGCGGCTCGACCCGGAACGCGATGCCATACTCGGCCGCGATCGCGCGGCCCGCCTCGGCGGCCGTGATGATCGTGATCTTCTCGCGCGGCATGTCGATGTGGCGCAGGATCAGCGGCAGGACGCCCTGGCCGATGCTGCCGAAGCCCACCATGACCAGGCGGCCGTTGAACGTGACGTGCTTCATCTTCTCTCTCCTTCCGCCCGCTATGCGCGGGGATGGCCGCGGGGCACTCGGGCCCCGCGGGATCGGGTTCCTATAAAGGCGCGGTTCAGGCGAGCTCCGGCTCGACGCCGGGTGTTGCCAGCAGCGGGCCGTCGCTCACCTCGACGAGGCGGGCGCGGTCGAAGCCGTTGAACGCCGTGCGCAGGCACGCGCCGTAGGCGCCGAGCTGGCCGATCTCCACGAAGTCGCCTTCGCGGATGTCGTCCGGCAGCTCGAACGGACCGCGCATGCGGTCGGCCGAGTCGCAGGTCGGACCCCACAGCTCGAACGCCGCCGGCGCCGCCTCGCTTGCGCGCAGCAGCCGCACCGGGAAGCGGAACGCGGGCGTGCCGGCATCCGACAGGCTGCCGTACACGCCGTCGTTCACGTACAGCGCGTTGCCGCGCCGCAGCTCCACCTGCACGACCACCGAGGCGCCGGCGCCGACGATGGCACGGCCGGGCTCCGCCCACAGCCGCGTCGTCTCCGGCAGGTCGAGGGCGGCGAAGCCGGCCTCGATCTCCGCCATGTAGGCGCCCAGCGCCGGCGGCGTCATGTCCGGGTAGCTGACCGGGAAGCCGCCGCCGACATCGACGATGTCGACCGCGACGCCGGCACGCCGGATCGCCTCGCCGGCCCGCTCGAGCGCGCGCCGGTAGGCGAGCGGCTCCAGGCACTGCGAGCCGACATGGAAGGCGATGCCGAGCCGCGCCGCGAGCGGCCGCGCCGCGCGCAGCAGCGCCGCCGCGTCGTCCAGCTCCGCGCCGAACTTGCCCGACAGGTCGTAGGCAGCGTTGCCCTTGGGCAGCGCCAGCCGCACGATCAGGCCAAGGTCGCGCGCCTCGCCCGTCTCGGCGCGCAGCTTCGCCAGCTCATCGAAGCTGTCGAGCGCGAAGTCGCGCACGCCGAACCGCGCATAGGCCTCGCGGATCGCCGCCCGGCTCTTGACCGGGTGCATGTAATGGATCGCCGCCTCGGGCAGGACCGAGCGCACGAGCGAAACCTCGGCCGGCGAGGCGCAGTCGTAGTGACGCACGCCGCCGGCCCAGGCCGCGCGCAGCACGGCAGGCTCGGGGTTGCACTTGACCGCGTAGAGCACGTCGCCGGGGAACGCGCCGACGAAGCGGCGCGCCGCCGCCGTGATCACGGCCGGGCGCAGGCAGTAGAGCGGCTCCGACGGGCGCTCGGCGGCGACGACATCGTCGACGCGCGGGCGCGGCGCCTCCACGGGGGCGAAGCGTCGTCGCAGCGGCGAAACGGCAGTACGAAGACGGGTACGTGCCATCGATTGGGTACTCCTCGCGGTGCACAGGGGACGCGCGCGTGCGCGCCCGAACCAGGACGGCGCGGCTGGCCCAAGCAGGGAAAAGCCGTTAGCCGTCCGCAGTCAGCGGAACGATTGGGCCGCCGCGGCCAAACCAGCCGCGACGGGTGCGTTCACCCAGCGATGTGATGGAGAGCTGTCGCTCCATACCGAGCAGCAACCATATCCACTTCCCTTAAGGACACCGGCCCACTGTCGACCGGCTCGACCGAAAAGGACGCGTTACGTCGTTGCATAGCCTCCAGAGGGCCATCGGCACGTGCGATTTTGCGTCTATCCGCGTATGTAATCTAACTGCGCCGCCACGCAAGAAAATTCTGCGGCTCGTCATAAAAATTTCAACGAGTGTGGCTTGATTTCGCCACTCTCGGTTAACGCCGCGCTAACAGCGCGAGATATTCGTACGCGACCGTCGCCGCCGCGAGCGCCGTCGTCTCCGCGACGTCGTAAGCAGGCGCCACCTCGACGACGTCCATGCCGACGAATCGCACGCCGCCGAGTCGCCGCAGCATCGCCTGCGTCTGCCACGTCGCGAGCCCGCCGATCTCCGGCGTGCCGGTGCCGGGCGCGAAGGCCGGATCGAGCGCGTCGATGTCGAAGCTGAGATAGGTGGCGCCGTCGCCGACGACCTGGCGCGCGCGCTCCGCCACCGCCGCCGGCGTCGACAGGTGCGCGTCTTCCGCCGTGATGATCGTGACGCCTTTACCGACCGTCCAGTCCCAGACCTCGCGCTGGACAGGCGAGCGGATGCCGATCTGCACGGTGCGGCGCGGGTCGATCAGGCCTTCCTCGATGGCGTGGAAGAAGACGGAGCCGTGGCCGTATTTGAGGCCGAAGCTATCAGGCCAGGTGTCGACATGGGCGTCGAAATGCACCAGGCCCAGCATGCCGTGCTGCTTCTTCGCCGCCCGCAGCAGCGGCAGCGTCACCGCATGGTCGCCGCCCAGCGCGATCAGGTGCGGCACCTGTGCCGCCTGCCGCTCGATCTCCCCCAGGCTCTTCTCCACTTCGCCCAGGGCGATCGAGAAGTCGCCGATGTCGGCGAGCTTCACCGTCGCCGGATCGACCCAGCTCGCCGGGTGGTGGCCGTCGACCAGCATCCGGCTGGCGTGCCGGATCGCCTGCGGGCCGCCGCGCGCACCGCTGCGGTTGGTCGTCGCGATGTCGAACGGAATCCCGGCGACGCAGAACGCGGCCTGGTCCGCGGGGCGCGAGACGCCGAGGAAGGTCGGCGGGATGGCGAAGGTCGGTGTGCCCATGGCTGCGGCAGATAGTGCGCGTTCGTGTCTTCTGCAAGCTCAGAGGCGGCGCCAGCGCTCGCCCTCGGCCGCGACCTGGCCGTCCTCGGCCAGCTCCAGCAGATGGGCGAGCACCGAACGCGAGGCGGCGCGCACGAGGCGCGGGTCGAGCGGCGCGTACACCTTCGCCACCAGCTCCAGCGGCGTCGCCGGGCCGTCCTTCAGGGCGGCACGGATCGCGTCGCGGCGCATGCGGCGGTGCGCGATCAGCGCGCGCAGGTGCGACTGCGGCGCCTTGATCGGCGCGCCGTGGGTCGGCCAGTAGATCGCATCGTCGCGGCCGCGCAGCTTGTCGAGCGAGCGCATGTACGCCGCCATGTCGCCGTCGGGCGGCGCGATCACGGTCGTCGACCAGCCCATGACGTGGTCCCCGGAGAACAGCGCGCGCTCCTGCGGCAGGGCGAAGCACAGATGGTTGGAGGTGTGGCCCGGCGTGTGGAGCGCCTCCAGCCGCCAATCAGGCCCCTCCACCGAGTCGCCGTCCGTCATCACCTGGTCCGGGACGAAATCCATGTCGCCGCCTTCCTCGACGGTTTCGCCGCCGCGCCCGTGCGGGCCGAAGCCGTAGGTCCGCGCGCCCGTGGCCGCCTTCACGGCGGCGGCCGCCGGCGAATGGTCGCGATGCGTATGGGTCACGACGATATGGGTCAGCGTCTCGCCATCCAGCGCCTTGAGCAGCGCATCGACATGCTCCGCGAGGGCGGGCCCCGGATCGATCACCGCGACCTTGCCGCGCCCGACGACATAGGTGCCGGTGCCGCGGAAGGTGAACGGCCCCGGGTTGCGCGCGACGATGCGCCGGATCAGCGGCGACACGGTTTCCATCACGCCGTAGTCGCAGGTGAAGTCGCGCTCAGCCTGCATCAGGCGCGTCCGATCCCCTGCACCGGCACCTCGGTGACGCCGTAACCCGCCTCTTCCGGAATGCGGAAGAAGGCGCCCTTCTCGGTCTTCACCACATCCGGCACGACGGTCACGATCGGCGCGCGCGTCGCCGCCAGCACCTCCGCCGTCGTCCGCGACCGCGCGAGGCGCAGCAGGTTCATGCGGGTGGCGAAGACGATCTTGCAGCGCCCGGCATCCGCCTCGTGCACCGCCTCGGCCGGATCGACCCAGCGCGCATCGACCGCCTCGTGCCCGTCATGCAGCGGCGCCTGGTCGCCGTCGAAGGCGGCGACGAAGAACAGCGTGTCGAACCGCTTCGGGCTGTCGGCCGGCGTGATCCAGTGCGCGAACGGCGCCAGCCGCTCGCCGGCAAGCTCCAGCCCGGGCTCCTGCAGCAGCGCTTCGAACCGCCCGCCGCACTGCGCGCACAAACGGCTCAGCTCGCCTTGGGTCAGGAGCGACTTATTCTCTCCGCGCCGCGCCAGCAGGATGCCGGTCTCCTCCCAGGTCTCGCGGATGGCGGCGACCCGGCCCACGGCGTCGCTGTCCGCGAGGCCGGCCAGCCCGCGGCAGCCCCGCGCGACCAGCGCGTCGCCGGGGTCGACCTTGCCGCCCGGAAAAACCAGCGCGCCGGCCGCGAAGCCCGACTTCTCGTGCCGCGCCGCCATCAGCACTTCGAGGCCGCGCGCCCCGTCGCGGACGAGCAGGAGGGTCGAGGCCGGTACAGCGGGTACGGGTGTGTTGTCTGGCATGGCGTCACGGTAGCACGGCTGTTCGGCGGGAGAACCGCCGGATTTCTGTTCTCAGCATTGCAGTTACTTCTGCGCCTCCCGCGGGCTTGACCCGCGGGTCCATGCGGCCACGAACACGGCCCCATCCGGCAAGGCACGCTCTCACGGCGAAATGGATGCGCGGGTCAAGCCCGCGCATGACGCTCTCAGTTGAGCTGCCAGCACAGTGGTTGGTCGGCGGCGTTTCCGTCGTTGGGGCGCGCGCCGTCATGCTATGCACGGCGCCATGCTGCCGGTCGAACAGGCGATTCCCGATCTGCGCGCGGGCCTCCGCGCCAGGCGCAGCGCCGTGCTCGTCGCGCCACCGGGTGCGGGCAAGACGACGCGCGTGCCACTCGCCCTGCTCGACGAGGACTGGGCCAGGGGGCGCAAGATCATCGTGCTCGAGCCGCGCCGGCTCGCCGCCCGTGCCGCGGCGACGCACATGGCGAAGACGCTGGGCGAGCGCGTCGGCGAGACGGTCGGCTACCGCATGCGCCTGCAGTCGAAGGCGGGCCCGCGCACCCGCGTCGAGTTCGTCACAGAGGGCGTCTTCACCCGCATGATCCTCGGCGACCCGTCGCTCGACGGCGTCGCCGCCGTGCTGTTCGACGAGTTCCACGAGCGCAGCCTGCATGCGGATCTGGGCCTCGCCTTCGCGCTCGACAGCCAGGGCGCGCTGCGCGACGACCTGCGAATCCTCGCCATGTCGGCGACGCTCGACGGCGCGCGCGTGGCGAAGCTGCTCGACGAAGCGCCGCTGATTCAGAGCGAGGGCCGCGCCTTCCCGGTCGAGACGCGCTATCCGGGCCGCGACCCCAACCGCCCGCTCGACCAGGAGGTGGCGGACGCCGTCCTCCGGGCGCTGCGCGAGGAGAGCGGCAGCCTGCTCGTCTTCCTGCCGGGCGCCCGCGAGATTCGCCGCACCGAGACGATCCTGCGCGAGAAGCTGCGCGACCCGGCGGTGATCCTCGCGCCGCTGTTCGGCGCGCTCGAAAGCGACGTGCAGGAAGAGGCGATCCAGCCCGCCCCGCCGGGTCGCCGCAAGGTCGTGCTCGCCACCGCGATCGCGGAAACAAGCCTGACGATCGAAGGCGTGCGCGTGGTGATCGATTCGGGCTTCGCGCGCGTGCCGCGCTACGAGCCGGCGACGGGCCTGACCGAGCTGCGCACCGTGCGCGTGTCGCAGGCCGCCGCCGATCAGCGCCGCGGCCGCGCCGGTCGCGTCGAGCCGGGCGTGTGCTACCGGCTGTGGGACGAGAACGCGACGCGCGCGCTCGAGCCGTACCAGCGACCGGAGATCCTCGAAGCGGACTTGGCGCCGCTGATGCTGGCGCTCGGCGAATGGGGCGTCACCGATCCCGTGGCGTTGCGCTGGCTCGACCCGCCGCCGCAGGCGGCGGTGAACGAGGCGCAGGAGCTGCTGCGCGAGCTCGACGCTCTCGATGCGCAGGGCCGCATCACCGCGCAGGGCAAGGCACTGGCGCGGCTGCCGCTGCCGCCGCGTCTCGCGCACATGGTGATGGCGGCCAGCGCCGGCGGCGAGGCTTCGCTCGCCTGCGCGCTCGCCGTGGTGCTCACCGAGCGCGGCCTCGGCGGCAACGATGTCGACCTGCGCCATCGCGTGCGCAACCTCCGGTCCGACCGCAGCGGCCGCGCGCAGGATGCGCGCAAGCTCGCGGAGAGCTGGCGGCGCATTGCCGGCGGTGCCGATGCACCGCTCGACCTCGAGCGCGCGGGCGTGGTCCTCGCGCGCGCCTATCCCGACCGGATCGCCAAATCGCGCGACGGCCGCTCCGGCGAATTCCTGCTCGCCAACGGCCGCGGCGTGGCGCTCGATCCCGCCGATGCGCTGGCGCGCGAGCCGTTCCTGGCCGTCGCCGAGATCGCCGGTGCCGCACCCCGCGCGCGCATCCTCCAGGCGGCACCGCTGAGCGAGGCGGACATCGAGAGCGATTTCGCCGCGCATATCGAAACCGGGAGCGTCGTGCGCTTCGATGCTTCGACGGGCAGCGTGCGCGCGCGGCGCGTGCGCCGGCTCGGCAAGCTCGTCCTCGCCGACGACCCGATCCACGATGCCGACCCAACGGCGATCACCGCGGCACTGCTCGACGGCATCCGCGCGCGCGGGCTCGACGCGCTGCCATGGACATCAGGCCTGCGCCAGCTCCGCACGCGCACTGCCTTCCTGCGACAGGCCGAGGGCGACGAGTGGCCCGATCTTTCCGACGCGGCCCTCCTTTCGACGCTGGACGAATGGCTCGGTCCTTTCCTTGCGGGCAAGCGCGCGCTGAACGATATCGGCGCCGATACGCTCGACGCGGCGCTGAAGACACGCCTGCCCTACGCGCTCCAGCGCCGGCTCGACGCGGAAGCGCCGACGCATTTCGAGGCGCCGACCGGCTCGCGCCTGCCGATCGACTATGGCGCCGAGGGCGGGCCCAAGATCGCCGTGCGCGTGCAGGAGCTGTTCGGCCTCGCCGCGCACCCGTCGATCGCCGGCGGCCGCGTGCCGCTGACCATCGAGCTGCTCTCGCCCGCCCATCGCCCGGTGCAGGTGACGCGCGACCTGCCCGGCTTCTGGTCCGGCTCGTACCAGGCGGTGAAGACCGAGATGCGCGGCCGCTACCCGCGCCACCCCTGGCCCGACGATCCGCGCGCCGCCCCGCCGACACGGCGGGCGAAGCCGAGGGGGACGTAGCTTTTACGCTTCGTCTCTTCGGCACCACCCTCATCCTCCGCCTTCTCCCGCAGGCGGGAGAAGGGACGCGGCCCGGCGCCCTTCCGGGACCCGCTCCCGCTTGCGGGCGACGTCCCTTGACGTCGGGGACGGCGAGGGTCTCGCCGCGCCGCGGTGCTGGATTGCTTCAGGCCGGTGAAGCAGCAGATGAAGCAGTCCGGGGCGAGGCCAACTCACTGATATTATGTATTTATCCGATCCGTGCGACCCGAGTGCTTCACTGCTTCACGGGAGTTTGCATTGCCCGCCCCGCCTTCCCTCTTTCAGCGTTTCGCCGGGCGAAGACCCGGCGATCCATGGCGCAAGCGGCGCGATGGACCCGCGGGTCAAGCCCGCGGGAGACGCTTCTTTCCTGGATGGCATCCTCGATAGCTCATGAACGAAAACGCCCGCCGCGGTCGGAGCCGGGCGGGCGCAATTCTGCCGGCCCGAGTGCCGCATGGAACGGGCGGGGCTGTCAATCCGGTTTCTGGCGCGGATGAAGGAGGAATCAGCTCCCGTAGCCGACGGCGCAACCGTAGGGGCGCGTGGACGAGACCGCGACCGGCCGCCCGGCGCCGAGATCCTCCAGCGCCGCGCGCACGTGGTTGCGCGATCCCTTGACCACGGACTCGTCGTAGGACGGCTTGTCGTCGATCGCGCCCGCGTAGACGAGCGTCGAATCCGGCGCCACCACGAACATGTGCGGGGTCGTGCGCGCGCCGAAGGTCCGTCCGACCTTGCCGTCCGAATCCATCAGGATGGCGGCCGCCTTGGCCTCGCGCTGTTTCTCGAAGGCTTCGGCCTTGGCCGGCTCCAGGTAGTCGGGCCGCGACGGGTTCGTCGAGATGACCAGGAGCCAGACGACGTCGCGCTCGGCGGCCCAGCGCTGCAGGGCCGGCATGTTGCCGCTCTTGTACTGCGCCGTGACGAACGGGCAGGACGAGCTGGTCCATTCCAGCACGACCGTCTTGCCGCGGAACTCCGACAGCTTGCGCACGGCGCCCCGCGTGTCTGCGACCGTGAAGTCCGGCGCCGGCTTGCCGACGGATACGTCCGCGACCGCGCGTGTCTCGCCGAGGAGCCCGGCGGCACCGATGCCGGCCACGGCCACGGCGGTTGCGAACATTGCGCGACGTCCGATCATGGATCTGCCTCCGTTCCCTGCCGCAAGGCGGTCTTGCGCGATTCTCCGGGTCCGGAAAGATAAACGCAAATCGGCCTCGCCGGCTTCACATCCGGGTGAGGCCGCAAACACGCTTGTCTCGGCAGCCGGGTTGAGCGCAAATCACCCGGGACGGCGGAGAAACCGGCCGCCGCGCAGCTCAACCCCGCGCAACGGGTGGCCGATGAAAGCGGACAAGCTCGATTTCCTTCGCAAGAAATACGGCGCGGCGAAAGGCGGCGACGTCTTCGATCCGGCCTTTGCCGAGGTCGCGAAGCAGGTCTTCATCGATCCCGAACGGCGCAAATGGCCGTTCGCCGAGCCCGCCACCTTCCTGAGCGCGCCGTACCGCCCGATCCGGAGCGACGAGGATTTCCGCGGGCTGGATTGCTGCCTCGTCGGCGTGCCGATGGACCTGGGCGTTACCAACCGCGCCGGTGCCAGGCTCGGCCCGCGTGCCGTGCGCGCGGTCGAACGCATCGGGCCGTACGAGCATGTGCTGCGCCGCGCACCGATGGCCGAGCTCCGCGTCGCCGACATCGGCGACGTGCCGATGACCAGCCGCTTCAGCCTCGGCCAGTGCATCGCCGACATCGAGGCGTTTCACCGCCGCATCCACGCAGCCGGCGTCATCCCGCTGTCGGTAGGCGGCGATCACTCCGTCAGCCTGCCGATCCTGCGCGCGCTCGGCGCGAAGCGGCCGGTCGGCATGGTGCATATCGACGCGCATTGCGACACCAGCGGCGAGTACGAGGGCGCCAAGTTCCATCACGGCGCGCCGTTCCGGCAGGCGGTGCTGGACGGCGTGCTCGATCCCGAGCGCTCCATCCAGATCGGCATCCGCGGCGCCGCCGACTATCTGTGGGAATTCTCGACCGAGAGCGGCATGACCGTCCTCCATATCGAGGACGTCGACGCGATGGGCATTCCCGCCGTCATCGCCAAGGCGCGCGAGGTCATCGGCGACGGACCGTTCTACGTGACCTTCGATGTCGACGGGCTCGATCCCGCCTTCGCCCCGGGCACCGGCACGCCCGAGGTCGGCGGCCTGACCCCGCGCGAGGCGCTCGCCATCCTGCGCGGGCTGGCCGGGCTCGACATCATCGGCGGCGATGTCGTCGAGGTGGCGCCGCAATACGACACGACCACCGTGACGGCGCAGTGCGCGGCACAGATGCTGTTCACGATCCTGTCGCTCGTCTCGATCCGCCACGCCAAAGCGAAGGCGTGAGCGCGCCGCCTCGGGCGACGCCCACGCCCTACTGCGCGGCGATCGGGTCGATGGCCGGCGGCGTCAGCGCGGGGTGTGCCGGCCTAGCGGGACTGCCGCGCCCAAAGGCGCTATGATCGGGACCGACTATCGGGCAAGGGAGCCGGCCATGGACGCGAGCGACCTTCGGGTATTCGAGGCGGTGGCAAGGCTTGGCGGCATGAACCGCGCCGCCGCCGAGCTCAACACCGTCCAGTCGAACGTGACCGCCCGCATCCGCCATCTCGAGGACGAGCTTGGCGCGCCGCTGTTCGAGCGGCACGCGCGCGGCGTCGACCTGACCGATGCCGGCCGGCGCCTCCTGCCCTATGCCGCCCGCGTGCGCCAGCTCCTCGACGAGGCGCGCCGCGCGGTCGACGACGACGGCACGCCACGCGGCCCGCTGACGATCGGCTCGCTCGAGACGACCGCCGCCCTGCGCCTGTCGCCCCTGCTCGCCTCCTATGCCGCGGCATTCCCCGACGTCGACCTCGTCATCCGCACCGGCACGACCTGCGAGCTGATCGAGGCGGTGGCGGAGAACCGCGTCGAAGGCGCCTTCGTCTGCGGTCCGGTCGACCATCCCGAGCTCGACTCCGAAACAGTGTTTCGCGAGGAGCTTGCCCTGCTCAGCGCGCGCACCGTGCGCAGCATCGACGACGTGCTGGCGAAGCGCGACCTGCGCATCGTGGTGCTGCGCGCCGGCTGCTCCTACCGCGAGCGGCTGGAACAGATCCTGGCGCGGCGCGGCATGGCGCCGTCGCGCCGGCTCGAGTTCGGCACCCTAGAAGCGATCATCGGCTGCGTCGCCGCCGGCCTCGGCGTGACTCTGCTGCCGAAGAGCCTGATCGGGTCGATCTGGGCCGAGAACCGCGTCGCCGTGCACACGCTGCCCGCAGCCGAGGCGGAGGTGGAGACGGTCTTCATCCGCCGCCGCGACGCGTTCGCGTCGAGCGCGCTGAAGGCGTTCCTTGCGCATGCGCGCCCGGCGCTGGTGCGCGCCGAAGCGGCGGAATAGCCGCGACCGCCGTCAGCCGCGCTGAGTCGCAAGCTTGCCGAGCAGCGCGGAGGTTTCCCGGACAAGCGCGTCGACCAGCGCCGCGGCGCTCCTGTGGCGGACGAGCGCGGCGGCCTGGCCCGCCTGCAGCGAGAGCAGATCGCCACGTCCCTGCTGGATGGCCGCCTTGCGCAACGTTCCCGAAAACCAGTTCCGGATCGGATAGGGTGGAAGCTCCGCCTCGTGGACCGCCATCTCCTCCATGAAGCGATTGCGGATGCCGCGCGCGAGGCGCCCGCTGAACACGCGGCTGAGCGCCGTGTCCTTGCTCTCGTCGCCGCGCAGCATCTCGCGATGCACCGGCGGCGCTCCCGATTCATCGCAGGCGAGGAAGGCCGTCCCGATCTGCACCGCCTGCGCGCCGAGTGCCAGCGCCGCGACGATGCCGCGCGCATCGGCAATGCCCCCTGCCGCGATCACCGGTGCCTTCACGGCATCGGCCACCAGCGGCACCAGCGCCATCATGCCGGTCAGCGAGTCCTCGGCGGCGCGCAGGAACGAGGCCCTGTGCCCCCCGGCCTCGAAACCCGTGGCGACGATCGCATCCACGCCGGCCCTGTCGAGGGCGCGCGCCTCGTCGACGGTCGTCGCCGTGCCGATCGTGACGATGCTCCGGCTTCGGCATTCGCGCAGGATCTCCGCCGACGGGACGCCGAAAACGAAGCTCAGCACCGGCGGCTTCACGGCGAGCACGGCGTCGATCTGCGCCGCATAGCTCTGCCCGAACCGGCTCGGAAAGGCCGGAGGATCGATGCCGAGTTCGCGGTAGTACGGCTGGAACCAGCCGATCGTGCGCTCGAACGTCTCCGGCGTGAGCGTCGGCTCCGTCTCGGTGTTGACCCACAGGTTCAAGGCGAACGGCTTGCTCGTCAGGGCGCGGATCTCGGCCGCGACCTCCCCGATCTGCTCGGGCGACAGGGCGTTCGCGCCATAGCAGCCCAGGCCGCCGGCATTCGAAACAGTCGCGACGAGGCGCGTCGACGACACGCCGCCGCCGAACGGGCCCTGGATGATCGGGCAGGCGATGCCCAGGCGCCTGGTGACGCCGGTGTCAGTCCACATGATCTTTTATCCGCGTCGAAGCACGGCAGAATCGATCGCACGGATCGCCGGCCGCTACGCGTGCATCGCCGGCATCGGGGGTATGCGCAGATGCGGGAGTGGAAGACTAGCGGTTGCGCCGCCGCTGCCAGTGCTCCCACTTGTCGATGCCCCAGGCGATCAGCCGCGCGATCGGCGCGCGCAGGAACGGGATGTCCTGCGCGATCAGGACGAGGCCGAGGGGGATCATCCAGAAGCCGAGGACCGGCAGGAAGCCGACGAAGCCCGCCGCGATCAACAGGATGGCCGCCGGAATCCGGACCCAGCGCGACGACGGTTTCCTGAGCCACTCGACGAAGCGGCTCATTCCGCGCGGCAGCAGCTCCGCAAGCCGCTCGAATTGATGGTCGAGATCCGACCGGTCGCTCTTGTCCACGCGTAGTTAAGCCGCCTTCCGGCGCCTGGTTCCTCAAGGCGCACGCTATCGCACTGGCCCAGACGGGTCGACCGTCGGGGTGATTTGCGTCCACGGCCAATCTTAAAAGAACCGCGTCTTGCGCGGGCTTGACCCGCGCATCCATCGCGCCGCCTGCACGATGGATCGCCGGGTCAAGCCCGGCGATGACGCAATTTTTCTGACGGGACCACGACGTTCAACAGTACGTTAAAGTTAAGGTTGTAGCTTCGACGGCGCTCGTCGGGCCCGTCATCTGCTGGCTCGCGCTCTACCCTGTGAACCGGGTGGGTGGGATCGATTGGCTCTACAACCTCGTCTATGAGTTCGTCGCCTTGCTTTGGCCGATGTGGATGCTCGCCGTCATCGAGCACAACTTCGGTCCTGTTGTCGCGGCGATCGTTGCGGTCGGCGCGAATCTTCTCCTGTTCCTCGCCCTTGGCTGCCTGACAGGAGCATTGGCGCGACGCTCCCGATTTGTATACGGCACCTACGTTCTCGCCAGCGTGCTTCTGTTTGTTCTCTATGCGCGCTGGTCAGTAAACCTGCTGACACCACTTGGTGTGATCGCGTTCGTCGCAGCATGCTCCGTCTACGCGATACCGTTCACGATCGCGCGGTGCCTCGCGCTCCGTTCCGGCTGACGGCCGCAGGCAATAGGAACAGGTCCCCAAAACGCAAGCGCGGAGGCGGGCCCCCCGACCCACCCCCGCGCGCGGCACGCGTCACGTCGCTGCGACGTCAAAAGTGTCAGTCGCGTGCGACCGGTTCACCGTTGGCCACCCGGTGGGCCAGCCCCCGGCCCCGACGCGGCCCTTCGTCCCGTCGGCCCCCAATCGCCTAGTATCTGCATGGCAACCGCGGGTAAGGCAAGGCCAATCCCGCGCGCCGCCCGCGCGGACCGTGCGATTTCCAGACGACGCCGCTATGCTCCGGCCGCGCCACGCCACCGAAAGGCTCCTACATGCCGCGCCTCGCCGTGCTCCACACCGTCAGCGCCCTCGCCGAGCGCTTCAAGCCGATGTTCCGCGAGAAATTGTCGGAGCGGGTCGATACTTTTCACATGGTGGACGAGAGCCTGCTGCAGGACCTGATGCGTCACGGGCCGCAGCCGGGCATCACGCGCCGGGTCGTGACCTTCGCCGAGCTTGCCGCCGATGCCGGCGCCGACCTGATCGTGTTCACCTGCTCGTCGACCTCGCCCGCGATCGACGTGGCGCGGCAGACCGTCGCCGCCCCCATCCTCAAGATCGACGATCCGATGGCGGCGCGCGCCGCCGAGCTCGGCACGCGCGTCGGCGTCGTCTGCACCACCAACAGCACCAAGGGGCCGAGTTCCGATCTCGTGCGCGCGCACGCCCGCGCGCAGAAGCGCGACGTGCAGGTCGAAGCACTGCTGGTCGACGGCGCCTTCCAGGCGCTGTCCGCGGGCAACCGCGACGAGCACGACCGGCTCGTGCGCCAGGCCGCGATCGGCCTTGCGAAGCGCTGCGACGTGATCGTGCTGGCGCAGGCCTCGATGGCGCATCTCGAGGAGCCGATCGCCACGGCGGTGTCGGTTCCCGTGCTGTCGAGCCCGCGCCTGTGCGTGGAGGCGGTCGCCGCGCGCCTCGCCTGAGGCCGGGCGCACGCCGGCGCCGCATGGCAGAAAGCCCCGATCCGCGCTAGGATCGGCGTTCTGGATGCTGCCATGAAACGCCTGCCTTCACTCGATTCGCTGCGGGCTTTCGAGTCCGCGGCCCGGCATCTGAGCTTCACCAAGGCCGGTGAAGAGCTGCATGTGACGCAGAGCGCGTTGAGCCATCGCATCAACGCGCTGGAGGACGAGCTCGGCATCAAGCTGTTCCGCCGCCTGACGCGGAAGCTGGAGCTGACGCCGGCGGGCGAGACGCTGGCGGCGGGCGTGCGCCGCGGCCTCGCCGAGATCTCGCGCGCCGTCGCCGCGATCGACCGCAAGACCGGGATCGAGCCGCTGGCCGTCAGCGCGCTGCCGTCCTTCGCGACGCGCTGGCTGGTGCCGCGCCTGCCGCGGTTCCGCAACACCTGCCCGGACATCGAGGTCCGCATCTCGGCCGATCCGGCCCTCATCAACCTCAAGGCCAACGAGGCCGATCTCGCGGTGCGCTTCGGACCGGGTGTCTATCCCGGCCTGCACGTGGTGAAGCTGATGGGCGACAGCGTGTTTCCGGTATGCAGCCCACACCTGCTCGCCGAACGCGGCCCGATCACCACGCCGGCGCAGCTCGCCGGCTGGCCGCTGCTCCACGACATGCCGACCGAACATGACGGCAGCGGCTCCGGCTGGTCGCACTGGCTGCGGCATGTCGGCGCCACCGACCTGTCCAGCGAGGAGGGCCTGCGCTTCAATCAGGCGCTGCTGGCGCTGGAGGCGGCGGCCAACGGGCTGGGCGTGGCGCTGGTGCGGCGCAGCCTGATCGGCGACGACCTCGTCTCGGGACGGCTGGTGCGGCTGCTGCCGCACGAAGCGCCCACCAGCTTCTCCTATTTCTTTGTCTGCCTGCCCGAGGCGATCGAGCGGCCCGCCGTCGCCGCCTTCTGCAAATGGCTGCTGGCCGAAGCGGCGGCGTGGTCCGCCGAGCATGTGAACGTGATGCGCCAGCCGCCGGCGAATTCGGACCACCCGAAGGCGGCGTCGCCGAAGGATCGGATCGTCCGACTGCGCTAGCACTCGACGATCAGTGCAGCGGCTCTACCCTCATCGCCCGCCTTCTCCCGCAAGCGGGAGAAGGGTGCGCGGCCCAGCGCTTTCCGGGACCCTCTCCCGCTTGCGGGAGAGGGGAGGGTGAGGGTCGCACCGCAGGAGCGCTGCTAAACGCTTACGCCGCCGCGGCCGAGCGTCCGCGATCCTCCCGGATCATGTCGGCGGCCTTCTCGGCGATCATCACGGTCGGCGAGTTGGTGTTGCCCGAGGTGATGGTCGGCATGATCGAGGCATCGGCGACGCGCAGGCCGGCGAGGCCGCGCACGCGCAGGCGGTCGTCGACCACCGCCAGCTCGTCCTGCCCCATCTTGCACGTGCCGACCGGGTGGAAGATCGTCGTGCCGATGTCGCCCGCCGCGCGCGCGAGGTCCTCGTCGCTCTGCACATGCATGCCCGGCTTGTATTCCTCCGGCGTGTAGCGCGCGAGCGCCGGCGCGGCAGCGATGCGGCGCGTGAGGCGCATCGCCGCGGCGGCGACGTGGCGGTCCTCGGGATCGCTGAGATAGTTCGGCTTGATCGACGGATGCGCGCGTGGGTCCGCATCCTTGATGCGCACCCAGCCGCGGCTCGACGGCCGCAGATGGCAGACCGACGCGGTGAAGGCCGGGAAGGAATGGAGCGGCTCGCCGAACTTGTCGAGGCTGAGCGGCTGGATGTGATACTGCAGGTCGGCGGTGTCGCGCGAGGCATCGCTCTTCGCGAACGCGCCGAGCTGGCTCGGCGCCATGGTCAGCGGCCCGCGCCGGAACAGCATGTACTGCATGCCCATGCCCGCGCGGTGGATAAGGCGGCTCGCGCGCTCGTTCAGCGTGCGCACGTTATGCACCTTGTAGACCATGCGGATCTGGAGATGGTCCTGCAGGTTCTCGCCGACACCCGCCAGCTCGTGCCGCACGGCGATGCCGTGCTGGCGCAGCAACGAACCGGGCCCGATGCCCGAGACCTGCATGAGCTGCGGCGAGCCGATGGCACCGGCGGCCAGCACCACCTCGCCCCGCGCGGCGGCGGTGCAGACGCGATCGCCCTGCCAGAACTCGATGCCGACAACGCGCCGGCCCTCGACGCGGATCGCCTTCGCCTGCGCGCCCGTCATGACGCGCAGGTTCGGCCGCCGCATCGCCGGGCGCAGGAACGCCTTGGCGCTGGTCCAGCGGATGCCGCGCCGCTGGTTGACCTGAAAATAGGCGGAGCCCTCGTTGTCGCCGCAGTTGAAGTCGTCGGTCTTGCGGATGCCGACCTGCGCGGCCGCGTCGCGGAAGGCGTCGAGGATCTCCCACGAGATGCGCGGCTCTTCCACCCGCCACTCGCCGTCGGCGCCGTGATGCTCGCTGGCGCCGGCGAAATGCCGTTGCGAGCGCTTGAAGTAGGGCAGCACGTCGTCCCACGACCAGCCTGCATTGCCGAGCTGACGCCACAGATCGTAGTCGCGCGCCTGCCCGCGCATGTAGATCATGCCGTTGATCGCCGAGCATCCGCCCAGCACGCGCCCGCGCGGATAGTTGAGCGCGCGACCGTTCAGTCCCTCTTCCGGCTCCGTCTTGAAGCACCAGTCGGTGCGCGGGTTGTTCTGGGTGTAGAGGTAGCCGATCGGAACATGGATCCAGAAATAATTGTCGCGGCCGCCCGCCTCGAGCAGCAACACGCTGACCGACGGGTCGGCGCTGAGCCGGTTCGCCAGCACGCAGCCGGCCGTGCCGGCTCCGACGACGATGTAGTCGAACGTGCCTGTATCGGCGCTCTCCCCGGCCTGTTTCATTTTGGCACTCGTTGTGATGGGGCCCCGTTGGCGGGCCTTATCTCGGCGTATCACCTTTGCGCGGCGTGGGCAAATCCGCCGGCGCCGACCCTAGATCTGGCGGCGGTCGAGGGCGAGGATGGTTGCATAGACTGTCGAATCGGCCGTGCTCCCGACCCTCGTCGCGGCGAGGTCGATGGCGGCCCGCACCGACGGCCCATCGAGCCCCTCCACCAGCAGGAGTCCGTCGAACGAGCGGTCGCCGTGGCGCATGCCCTTCTCGCGCGTCTGGATCGAGGTCTGCGCCTGGTCGGTCGCCAGCACGCGCACGCAGGCGATGCGGTCGAGCTTCACCGCGGCGGCGGCGGCGTCCGCCGCTTCCGCCGCCGCGGCGGCATCGAGCCGCAGCACCGAGACGAACCCGCCCCGCCCGGCGCCCGACCGCGCCACGACATGTCCGCCGCCGCGCGCGAAGTTGCGAAGCTGCGGCATGATGCGCTGCGACCACGGCGTCGGCTGGTTGAGCCTGGCGAGGTAGTCGGGGCCGCCCACCACGCCGGCATTTTCGAGCTCGTAAAGGATGAAATAGCGGCGCGCCTCGGTGTCGAGCGCGCGGAACATGCGCATGGCGAGGAAGCCCGGGATGCTCACGCGTTCGATCGCGTGCTCGCGGCTCATCCAGTGCAGATAGTCCGTCTCCGCCGCCGGATCGATGTCGCTCCAGATCGCGAGGAACCCGTCCCCCATTCGGCGCCCCTTGTCAGCCGACGCCATTCTGCCCGCACCCGCGCTTCGCGCGCAAACGCGGGCGGCCTGGCGACGGGGGCGCCTGCTCCCCCGTCAAACGAGGCAAGCCCTCAAACGACCTTGGCTTTCTCTTCGACACTGCCGTTCAGAAGGCCCATGCGCGCGGCACGGTTCGCGGCGCTGACCACCGCGCGCAGCGAGGCCACCACGATGTTCGCATCGAGGCCGACGCCGAACAGCGGGCGCCCGCCGATGCGCGCCTCCACATAGGCGGCGGCTTTCGCGTCGGCGCCGCGCGTGATGGCGTGCTCGCGGAAATCGCGGATCTCGACCGCGACGCCGCATTCCCGCCGCAGCGCGTCGACGAAGGCATCGATCGGCCCGTTGCCGTGGCCGCGGACGACGCGCATGTCGCCGTCGATGCGCAGATGCGCCTCGATGTCGCGCTCGCCGCCGGCGCCGGGCCAGGTCTTGTGGTCGACGAACTGGATGGCGCCCGGTTCCAGATATTCGTCCCTGAACGCGGTCCAGATGCCGTCGGACGAGATCTCCTTGCCGGTCGTATCGGTGATGCGCTGCACCGCCTGCGAGAACTCCACCTGCAGGCCGCGCGGCAGGTCGAGGCCATGGTCCGCCTGCAGCAGATAGGCGACGCCGCCCTTGCCGGACTGGCTGTTGACGCGGATCACGGCCTCGTAGCTTCGCCCGAGATCGGCCGGGTCGATCGGCAGGTACGGCACCTCCCATTCGCCGCTATTGCTGCGCTCCATCGCGGCAAAGCCCTTCTTGATCGCGTCCTGGTGCGAGCCGGAGAAGGCCGTGTAGACCAGCTCGCCCGCATAGGGGTGGCGCTGATGCACGGGAAGCTGGTTGCAGTACTCGACAGTGCGGACGATGTCGTCGATGTCCTTGATCTCGATCGCCGGATCGATGCCCTGGCTGAACATGTTCAGCGCGAGCGTGACCACGTCGACATTGCCGGTGCGCTCGCCGTTGCCGAACAGCGTGCCCTCGACGCGGTCGCAGCCCGCCATGATCGCCAGCTCCGCCGCCGCGACGCCGGTGCCGCGGTCGTTATGCGGATGGACGCTCAGCACGACCGACTCGCGGTTCTTCACGTTGCGACCGAACCACTCGATCTGGTCGGCGAACACGTTCGGCGTCGCCATCTCCACCGTCGCCGGCAGGTTGATGATCATCTTGCGCGCCGGCGTCGGCTGCCAGACGTCCATCACCGCCTCGCAGATCTGCTTGGCGAAATCGAGCTCCGTGCCGGTGAAGCTCTCGGGCGAATACTGGAACATGAACTCGGTGCCCGGCATCTTCTCCGCCTGCGCCTTGACGCGACGGGCCCCCTTGACCGCGATGTCGACGATGCCGGCCCGGTCGAGGCCGAACACCACGCGCCGCTGCAGGGTAGAGGTCGAGTTGTAGAGATGGACGATGGCGCGGCGCGCGCCGCGCAGGCTTTCGAACGTGCGGTCGATCAGCTCGTCGCGCGCCTGGGTCAGGACCTGGATCGTGACGTCGTCGGGGATCAGCTTCTCCTCGATCAACTGCCTCACGAAGTCGAAATCGGTCTGCGAGGCGGACGGGAAGCCGACCTCGATCTCCTTGAAGCCCATGCGCACGAGGAGGTCGAACATGCGGCGCTTGCGCTCGGGCCCCATCGGTTCGACCAGCGCCTGGTTGCCGTCGCGCAGGTCGACGCTGCACCAGATGGGCGCGCGCTCGATCACGCGGCCGGGCCAGCGGCGGTCGGGCAGGTCGATGGGTTGAAAGGCGCGGTATTTTTGAATGGGCATGGTGGTCATCGGTCGGGTCCTTGTCGCTCAATGGGAAAACACGCGGGCGCGAATCCGGCCGCGAACCGGCGAAGGCCGGTCAGCGGCCGCGGCTAAGTCGCACGCGGGGCGGGCAACGGAAGGACGGGATCGACGCGGAGATTGGGGCCGGATGGGGCACGGGCGGTTTTCCTGACAGCTTCGAACGCGACACGAGGGGCCGGCACCCCTCGGGTGCCGGTCAGATAAGTCGAAGCGCCGTAAGTCGGAAAACCATGGCGCGGAAGGTAGGGGGGAACCGCCGCGCCGTCAACCCCGGCCGTCGCACCACAGCGATGCTGGAACGCCCACTTCGCGGTGGGCGTTGTCGGGCCATCAGCCCAGCAGAACGAGGTACGACGATGGCAGCAGACCCCGATCGCGACGAACGGATCCGGCAGCGCGCCTACGAGATTTGGGACCGCGAGGGCCGCCCGCACGGCCGCGACCAAGAGCACTGGCTCATGGCCGTCGATGAGCTGATCGAGGAGCTTGAGCAGGCCAAGGTTACGCAGTACGTGCCGGCAGCGCGCGCGACGGATACGGCCAAGTCAGGCGGCGCGTCGTCCGTCGAGGCCCAGCCTGCCAAGCCGGTCGATAGCCGCAACGAACCGCGCCCGGCGCCGCAAGCCGACCCGCTCGGCCTCGCCCAACCGAAGAATGAGGCGGCGCCGGCGCCGCGTGCTGCGGCCCGGCCGCGCGGCGGCCAGGGGCGCAAGCCCGGCAATGGCGCCCCGCCGACGGCATCGGGCCGGCCCCGCTGAGCGGGCGTGGCCGGCGCCGCCGATCTGTTCGATCGTGTGGCCGCAGAGGCCGAGCATACCGCCGCGCGCTTCATCCCGCGCCGGCCGACCCTCGCCAGCTTGCGGGAAGCCGCTGCCGGCTGCACGGCCTGCCCGCTCTACAAGCTCGGCACGCAGACCGTGTTCGGCGAGGGCCACGCGCCCGCGCCGCTGGTCCTGGTCGGCGAGCAGCCGGGCGACTATGAGGACCGGGCGGGCCGGCCCTTTGTCGGACCGGCGGGGCAGCTTCTTGACCGCGCTCTGGCCGAAGCCGGGATCGACCGCGACAAGGCCTACGTCACCAATGTGGTGAAGCACTTCAAATGGACGCCGCGCGGCAAGCGCCGCATCCATAGCAAGCCAAACCCGCAGGAAACCGCCGCGTGCCTGCCCTGGCTGCAGGCGGAACTCGAACTGGCGAAACCAGAGGTCCTCGTCTGCCTCGGTGCGACCGCGGCGCAGGCGCTGCTCGGCCGCGAGTTCCGCGTCACCCGGCAACGCGGCGAGTTCATCGAATCGGACCTTGCACCGCGCGTCCTGGCGACGGTGCACCCCTCCTCGCTGCTGCGGCTGCCGCCGCAAGCCGATCCGAAAGCCGAATTCCGCCGGTTCGTAAGCGATCTGCGCAAGGCAGGAGCCGCGCTGCACCGCTGACCCGGCGCCCCCGCGGCGCTAAATTTGCGCCCCGGCCGCCGCGACGCGTGCTATTTTCCGCGCATCTTTGGCAACGCGATCAAGCGGTTGATGCCCAAGCCGGGACTGCAATCCGACACCACGCGCGCCCTTGCCGGCCGGCTGGTGCGCGAGCACGTGAAGCCGCATTGGCGGCGCATCGCGCTCGCCATCGTCGCCATGCTCTTCGCCGCCGCGGCCACCGCCGCCAATGCCTGGCTGATGGAGCCGGTGCTCGACGACGTCTTCGTCCGGCGCGACCGCTCGATGCTGTTTCTGATCCCGCTCGCCGTCGTCGTCGCGGCGCTGGTCAAGGGCGGCGCCACCTACATCCAGGCGGTCCAGCTCAACCATGTCGGCCAGCGCATCATCGCCGACCTGCAGGTGCGGCTCTTCGCCCACCTGATGCGCGCCGACCTGCAGTTCTTCCACGACAACCCGACCGGCCAGCTCATCTCGCGCGTCACCAACGACGTCAACCTGATGCGCGGCGCGGTCACGCAGGCCCTGACCGGCATCGCCAAGGATGCGCTGACAATCGTCTTCCTGGTCGGGCTGATGTTCTATCAGGACTGGCGGCTGGCACTGATCGCCTTCGTCGCCTTCCCGGTCGCGATCTGGCCGATCGTGCGTATCGGCAAGCGCATGCGCAAGGTCTCCGCGAACACGCAGACCGAGATGGGCAATCTCGCGACTGTCCTCGACGAGACGTTCCAGGGTGCCCGCCACGTCAAGGCCTACGGCATGGAGACCTACGAGACCGGCCGCGCGGCGCGGGTGATCGAGAACCTGTTCAGGCTCGTGCTGAAGGCCACGCGGACCCGCTCGGCCTCGCATCCGATCATGGAAACGCTGGGAAGCATCGCGGTGGCGCTGGTCATCCTTTACGGCGGCAGCCAGGTGATCGCCGGCTCGACCACGCCGGGCACGTTCTTCTCCTTCATCACCGCCCTGCTGCTGGCCTATCAGCCGGTCAAGAGCCTCGCCAACCTCAACGCCACGCTGCAGGAAGGCCTCGCGGCCGCCGCGCGCGTGTTCACCCTGATCGACCGGGAGCCGACGATCCAGGACCGGCCGACGGCCAGGCCGCTGGAGGTCGCGCGCGGCGAGGTCGTATTCGACGGCGTGCATTTCGCCTATGCGCCGGGCAAGGCCGCGCTCGAAGGCCTGACGCTGTCGGTTCCCGGCGGCAAGACGGTGGCCCTGGTCGGGCCGTCGGGCGCCGGCAAGACCAGCATCCTCAACCTCATCCCCCGCTTCTATGACATCGAACGCGGCCGGGTCATGATCGACGGCGTCGACGTGCGCGACGCGACACTCGACAGCCTGCGCGCGGCGATCGCCATCGTCAGCCAGGAAGTGAGCCTGTTCCACGACACGGTGCGCGCCAACATCGCCTATGGCCGGCCGCAGGCAACCGACGCCGAGATCGCGCGCGCCGCTTCGCTGGCGGGTGCCGCGGAGTTCATCGCGACCCTGCCGCAAGGCTACGACACGGTCGTCGGCGAGCGCGGCGTGAAGCTGTCGGGTGGCCAGCGCCAGCGCATCGCCATCGCGCGCGCCCTGCTGAAGAACGCGCCGATCCTGCTGCTCGACGAGGCGACGTCGTCGCTCGACACAGAATCGGAGCGTCAGGTGCAGGGCGCGCTCGCGACGCTGATGAAAGGCCGCACGACGCTGGTCGTGGCGCACCGACTCTCGACGGTGGTCGACGCGGACCTGATCTACGTGATCGAAGACGGGCGTGTGTCCGAGCAGGGCCGCCATGCGGAGCTGATCGCGCGGGGCGGCACCTATGCGCGCCTTTACGCAGCACAGGGCGCCGACGGCCCGACCACGCTCGATGCCGGCGCCGCGACGCGCGCGCGCGCCTGAAGAGGGGCCGGCATGAAGCGGCTGCTCCGCACGGCACCGGTGCAGGCCGCCATCGCCTGGATTGCGGCGCGATATATCAGCCTCGTCTTTGCCACCAGCCGCTCGACGGTTGTCGGGGGTGAACGGCTCGCGGCGATGCTCCGCACCGGGCGTCCGATGATCGGCTGCTTCTGGCACGGCCGCATGCTGATGATTCCCAAGCTGTGGAACGCGGCCGCGCCGATGTACCTGCTGATCTCCGAGCATCAGGACGGCCGCCTGATCTCGCGCACGATCGCGCATTTCGGTGTCGGAACGATCACGGGGTCCAGTTCGCGCGGTGGCATGCAGGCGCTGCGTGCGATGGTCCGTGCGCTTGGCGACGGCAAGTGCGTCGCCGTGACGCCCGACGGACCGCGCGGGCCACGCATGCGCGCGGCCCTCGGCACAGCCATGGCCGCGAAGCTCAGCGGCATGCCAATCGTGCCGGCGTCGTTCTCGAGCACGCGTGCCATCACCCTGTCGAGCTGGGACCGCTTCCTGCTGGCGTTGCCGTTCGGCCGCCTTACCTTCGTCGTCGGCGATCCGATAGAAGTCTCAAGCGACGCCGATGAAGCGGCCATGGAGGCCGCGCGCATCGCGGTCGAGACCCAGTTGAACCAGCTCACGCAGCAGGCTGACCAGCTGTGCGGGCGCAAGCCGATGGAGCCCGCGCCCGCTGCCTCGCCGCGCAGTCTGGCGACGGACTCCGCATGATGGGCGTCTACCGCATCGCCGCCAGCGCCGCGGCGCCGGCCCTGCGCCTGCTGCTGAATGCGCGCCTTCGCGCCGGCAAGGAAGATGCCAGCCGCATGCAGGAGCGCTTCGGCATCGCCGGCATGGCGCGCCCCACGGGCTCGCTGCTGTGGATGCATGCGGCCAGCAACGGCGAGGCGCGGTCGGCGTTGGGCCTGGTCCGGCGCCTGCTCGACGCGGACCCGAACCTGCACATCCTGTTCACGACGTTCACGCTGACGGCGGCCCGCATGCTGGAGGAGGCGCTGCCCGCGCGCGCGATGCACCAGTTCGTGCCGCTGGACGTCCCGGCCTGGGTCGACCGGTTCCTCGACCACTGGCGGCCCGATGCCGCTTTGTGGATCGAAGGCGAGCTGTGGCCGAACCTGATCGCGCGCACAGCCGCGCGCGACATCGCCATGGGGCTGGTCAATGCGCGCATCTCCGCGCGCTCGTTCGCGCGCTGGAAGAACGCCGGATCGCTCCTGCGCCCGCCGCTCGATGCCTTCGCGGTGTGCCTCGCGCAGAGCCCCGCGGATGCCGAACGGCTCGCCGCGCTGGGCGCGAACTCCCCCCAGTTCGTCGGCCATCTCAAATTCGACGGCGCCGAGCTCGCGGCCGATGCGCAGGCCCTGGAGCAGCTCCGCGCCGCGATCGGCGCGCGCCCCGTGTGGCTCGCGGCGAGCACGCATGCCGGCGAGGAGGAAGCCGTCATTGCGGCCCACCGGCGGATCGCGGCGCGGCTGCCTGACCTGCTCACGCTCCTCGTCCCGCGCCATGCCCGCCGTGGCGATGAAGTAGCCGCGCTGCTCGAAGCCTCCGCCCTACCCTTCGCGCAACGCTCGGGCGGCGACATGCCCGCGCCGGGCACCGCGATCTATCTCGCCGATACGATGGGCGAGCTCGGGCTGTTCTACCGGCTGGCGCCCGTCGCATTCGTCGGAGCGTCGCTGGTGCCCAAAGGCGGGCAGAATCCGCTGGAGGCGGCGCAGCTCGGCTGCGCCCTCGCGTTCGGGCCGCACATGACCAACTGCCGCGACATCGCCGATGCCATGATCGCAGCCGGCGCCGGCGTGGAGGTCCGCGATCCCTACGCGCTCGCGGCACGGGTCCTGGCACTGCTGCAGGACGACACCGCGCGGCGCAAGGCGGGAGAAGCCGCGCGCGCGGTTGCCGCGCAGGGCCGCGGGGCGACCGAACGCGTCCTCGCGGCACTGCAGCCCATCGTGTCGCGGCTTCAGGCGCCGGCCGGGCATCGCCATGCGCCAGCCTGAGTTCTGGCACCGCCCGGGCGGACTCGCGCCCGCCCTGCTTTGGCCCTTCAGTCTTGCCTATGGCACCGCCGGGCTGGTGCGCGAACGGCTCGCCGCGCCATGGCGCGCGCCTGTTCCAATCATCTGCGTCGGCAACCTCACGGTCGGCGGCGCCGGCAAGACGCCGACCGCACTCGCCCTCGCCAGGGTCCTGCAGGCGATGGACCTGCGCGCCGTCTTCCTGACGCGCGGCTATGGCGGCGCACTGCGCGGCCCGCTCCTCGTCGATCCTGCGCGCCACGACGCCGGGCAGGTCGGCGACGAGCCGCTGCTTCTTGCCGCAGCGGCACCGACCTGGCTCGCGCGCGACCGCAAGGACGGGGCGCGGCTGGCGGTGGCCGATGGCGCCGACGTCGTGGTGATGGACGACGGGCTGCAGAACCCGGCCGTGACGAAGGACCTGTCCATCGTCGTCATCGACGGGCCGTACGGCTTCGGCAACGGCCAGGTCCTGCCGGCAGGGCCGCTGCGCGAGCCGCTCGAGCGGGGTCTCGCCCGCGCCGATGCCTTCCTCGTCATCGGCCGCGACGAGCATGGGCTGGCCGAAAAGCTGGCGCCGCGCAAACAGGTGCTGCGCGCGAGGCTGGTCCCGGACGAGGCCGCGCGCGCCCTGGCTGGGCGCAAGGTCCATGCCTTTGCCGGGATCGGCCGGCCGGAGAAGTTCTTTGCAACCCTCAAGGAGCTGGGCGCCGACTGCGTCGGCACCCAGGCGTTCCCCGACCACCACCCCTATTCCGAAGACGACGCGAAGCGGCAGGTCGAGCTGGCGCATCGCCACGGCGCGATGGCCGTGACGACGGCCAAGGATCTGGTTCGCCTACCGGCCGGGTCCCGGGCCCAGGTCACCGCCGTGAAGGTTGATCTGGAGTTCGACGATCCTGTATCGCTCACGGCCATGCTGCACAGCGCCCTCGGCCCGTCCGCCGGCCGACACGACACAAGCCGCCATGGCTGACCGCTCGCCGTGGCAGCGACGCCTGACCCGCATTGTGCAGCCCATCGAGGCGGCGCTCGTGCACATCGCCTTCGCGATCTTCGGCGCCTTGCCTCTCGAAACGGCCTCGGCGATCGGCGGGAAGGTCAGCCGCGTCGTCGGCCCGCGCATCGGCCTGACGCGGCGCGCGCGCAAAAACCTGCAGCGCGTCTTTCCCGAGAAGTCGGCAAGCGAGATCGACGCGATCATCCGCGACATGTGGGAGAATCTCGGGCGGCTCGCCACGGAGTACCCGCATCTGTCGCGCATGCGGGCCCTGACGCCGGATGCGAACATCGAGGTGCGCGGCGCCGAGCACCTCGCCGCGGCGCGCGCGCAGGGCAAGCCCATGATCCTCATCTCCGGCCACCTCGCGAACTGGGAAATCTCCGTCATCGCGACGACGGCCTGCGGCGTGCCGGCGCACCTCGTCTACCGCCCCGCCAACAATCCATGGGTCGAGGAGATTTTCCGCAAGGGTCGCGGCGCCATCGCCGCCAGCCTGCTCCGCAAGGGCGCGGAGGGGGCGCGCAGCGCGGTCAAGGTGCTGCGCAACGGCGAGCATCTTGGCATCCTGATCGATCAGAAGATGAATGACGGTATCGCGGTGCCGTTCTTCGGGCGCGATGCGATGACCGCGCCGGCGCCGGCGCGGCTTGCGCTGCGGTTCGACTGCCCGGTGCTGCCCGTGCAAGCCGAACGGATCGAGGGCGCGCGTTTCCGCGTGACGATCCACCCGCCGCTGACGGTGGAGCGCAGCGACGACGTCCAGCAGGACGTGCTCGCGCTGATGACGAAAGCCAATCAGCAGCTTGAAGGCTGGATAAGGCAGCGTCCCGGCCAGTGGCTGTGGCTGCACCGGCGCTGGCCCGACTGACAGGGCGCATTCGACCGTTCGGCCGAATTTTTGCCGTCTTGATCCGCGCTTAATGTGCCCTCGACACAGAATGGCTGCTGAAGGGAATTCTTCGATGTTCGAGAGCAAACGCGACGTCATGGCGTTGCGCGAGGATCTGTTGTGCGCCTACCTCGTCCTGCGCGAGCTGCGCGACTACGGTGCGCACTACGGGGATGCCACACGGAGCGAGATCGTGCAGAAGGCGCTGACGGCGCTTCGCAACGCATGGTGCGACACCGGCGCGAAGGAAGACGATATCGAGCCGCACATGCTGGCCCTGCTGGCGTCGGGCAAGGTCTGCCGCGCCCGGCCGCGCGACGCCGCGGAATAAAGGTGCCCGGCCGGCCGGCCGGGCCCGGAACAGCTCAGCTTCTGTCGCCCTGCGCGCCGATCTCGGCGATAAGGCGAATCATGTCATCCGGAATCGCTTCTTCCAGCGTGCCCTGATACAGCGACGCTAGCTGGCCATCGACGCGGCCGCGGCCGCGCCGCTTGCCCCACTTGCCGTCGTCGGCACCGTGCGAATCCGCGTTTGATTGCTTAGTCTTGGACACCGTGTTCCCGAAGTTGCCGAAAAGCAACTCATGCGGGTTCGCTTCCGTTCCAGCGCGGCCGCGAAATGACGGCCCCAGCATGTCGAACGTGCCGGCCGCGAACGCCGCGGAATCCGGACTTACGGCCGATGTGCGGCTACGGCGTGCAGAAAGTCGGGTTCGGCAATTTTAGCGAGCACGTTGGCCCCGGCGAGAAGGCCGACGGAAATGAAAGCGCCCAAGCCGAGCAGGAACAGAAAAGCGCGCAGTTTCGACTGCATCGCCCACGCCTCGACGGCGTCGTGATTCAAATCGCCCATGATTGTCCCCTCCGGGCCGAATACGGCGCCTCAATCTGGACGCGAAGCACGGCTGTTGGAAAGCTGGCCGAAGGAGTTACCCCGAATTCGTGAGCCGGGCCACGCGTCAAGTTGGCGCAGCTCAGCCCGCCGGATCGATCACGCGGACCCGCGGCCAAGTCAGGCGCCACTGTTTATCGGCAACGCGACGGCGATACAGCGCCGGCTTCGCCGTACCGTCGGGCGTCGGGCGGACGGTCATGGTGAGCAGATCGTCGAGCCCCCACGGCGCGAGCAGTGCCAGCCGGTCGTCGGCATCGAGCCGCACGGCAACGCAGGTCGGCGTCTCGAGCCAGTGACGCAGCGCGTCCTCCGTCGAACGATACGGCGCGTCGCCGTTATCGACGTGCATGCGCGCCTGATTGGTCACCGACCACGCGCCGGGCATACGGCCGGCCAGCGCGCGTTCGAGCACGGCTTCGCGTTCGGGCGACAGGTCGGCCGGGTCGAAATAGAGGACGTCGATGTCGCTGGGCACCGTCGCGCGCCGGTCGCCGTCAAGCCAGTCCCAGACGCGGCTGCGCACGAAGCCGGCGCCGATCGCCCAGTCAGGAAGATCGAGGCTGCGTACGGCGCGCAGCACGTCCATGCGCCACGGATCTGCCGCGATCAGGGACAGCACCTGCGCGGCGCGCGGATCGTCGCTCATCGCGCCGCTTCGCCAAGCCGGTCGAGGAACCCGAGCGCCGCTCCGCCGCCGCCGCGCTGCCATAGGTCGTTATGGGTGGCGCCTTCGACGCGGTTGCGCGTCTTCGGGCCTCTGACCGCCTCGTAGATCCGGTCGAACTGGTCCGCAGGCACCACCTCGTCGCGCGTACCGTGGGTCACCAGCACCGGCACGGACAGCGCGCCGATCTTGGCGAGGTTGTCGAAATGGTCGTGCATCAGCATGTGGACGGGCACGAACGGATAGGCGCTCGCGGCGACATCGGCCGCCGACGTGAATGGCGCATCGAGGATCATCCCGGCGACCTTCCGCTCCGTCGCCATCTGCACCGCGACGCCGGAGCCCAGCGAGAAGCCGTGCACGACGATGGTCGCTCCACGCGCCTCGAGGAAATCCATCGCGGCGCGGCCATCGTCGTAGAGACCGGTTTCGGTCGGCGACCCGGGATTGCCGCTGTACCCGCGATAGCTGGTGAGCAGCGCGCCGTAGCCGCGATCCAGCAGCAGCCGCGCGAAGGCCGCATGCGCGCCGATGAAGTCGCCGTTGCCATGAAATGACAGGACCGTCGGCTTGCCATCGCGCGGCGCACCATACCAGGCGACGAGGTCCAGCCCGTCACGCGTGCGCAGCGTGACGGGCTGCATATCGGGGACGCGCATCGCCGCGGGAGTGGGGTGGTACCGGTTGGCCGGATAGAGCAGGCTGCGCTGGAAGACGAACAGGTTCGCGACCAGGAGCGCGTAGACACCCGCCGCGATGGCGACCGCGGCGATCATGGATCTGACGGGGCCGCGCCCGGCCGCATCGTGCACCCTAGCGGGTCCCGGCGCCGCTACGCCCGCTCGTCACGGGCATCGGCGGCACGAGCAGCGCGGGATCGAGGCGGATGTCGAACAGGTTGACCCGCCAGTCGAGATGCGGCGCCGTCACGCGGCCGGTGCCGCCGAGCGTGCCGATCACCTGGCCCTGTGCGACCTGCTCGCCGTCGGCGACCGCGATCGTCGCGAGATGCGAATAGACGGTGTTGAGCCCGTGACCGTGGTCGATCGCGACCGTCTTGCCGGTGAAGAACATGTCCGGGTGCGCCAGCGACACGATGCCGGGCGCCGCCGCCACGATCGGCGTGCCTTCCGGTGCCGCGACATCGACGCCGTAGTGCGGCTGGCGCGGCTCGCCGTTCAGGATGCGCTGGCTGCCGTAGACGCCGCTGATCGGCCCGATGGCGGGCCAGATGAAGCCGTGTCGGAAGTACGGCTCGGCGGTGTCGCGGCCGCGGGCCTGGGCCACCGCCACCTGGTCTTCGCGGATGCGCGCGAGATCGTCGGGCGACGGCGACACCTGGCGCTGCGGCAGGCCGTCGATGCGCTGGATGTCGTAGGTACGAGAAGTCACCGCGAGGGTGCGCCGGTCGAGGCGGCCGTCGGGAAGCTTCACCTCCAACCGCGCCTGCGGTCCCGCATCGCGCCCGAAGCCGATCAGGAAAACCCCGTCCCTGGTGACGCGCATCGCGCGCCCCTCGAACGTCACGTGCGAGCCCGGCGGCGCCTTGCCGGTGACCAGTCCGCCCTGGACGAAGTTGCCGGTCAGCTCGATCTCGCTCGCGGCGGCGGGCCCTGCGCTCAGGGAGAACCACGCGACCACCAGAGCTGCCAGTCCCCGCCTCACAGCAACCGCCCCTGCTCCTTGACGACTTTCGCCGGTTTCGACGGCCGTCGGGGCGCAGGCTCCTCGCCCTCGACGCGCGCCGCGACCTCGCCGTCGCTGAAGCGCAGCGCGACGGCGCCGGCCTCGCGTGCATCCGCCGCCGACGTCACCGCGTGGCCGTCCGCGTCATGCACCAGCACGAAACCGCGATCGAGCACGCGTTGATAGGAGAAGCTTTCGAGAAGCTGGCCCGCAGACACGAGGCGCGATTCGCCGTCCGCATGGATGCGGCGCGCGGCGCGGGCCGCGCGGGCGGCGAGCTCGCCGACGCGGTCGCGGTGTTGTGACATCACGCGACGCGTCGTCACCTCGCAGGCGGCAAGCCGCGCGAGACGGTCGGCGAGGACCTGCCGCGTCCGGTCGAGCTGATGCTGCGGATCGGGCAGCCGGGCGCCGGCATGCTCCACGCGCGTCGTCAGCGTCCGCATTTGGTTGGCGAGCGCGCGGTCGACGCGGTCGCTCAGGTCGTCGACCCGCTGCGCCCATTGCTCGATCAGGCGCATCGGATCGCCGAGCCCGCGCGCGAGGCCTTCGAGCCGCGTGCGCCGCTCCTCCAGCATCCGCTGCAGGCCGGCGATCAGGCGCTGGCCGTCGCGCATCACGTCGGCGATCAGCTCGACGCGGACGGGCACCGCCATCTCCGCCGCGGCGGTCGGCGTCGGCGCGCGGCGGTCCGCGGCGAAGTCGATCAGGGTCGTGTCGGTCTCGTGCCCGACCGCGGAGATCAGTGGGATGGCGCTCGCCGCCGCCGCGCGCACCACGATCTCCTCGTTGAAGGCCATCAGGTCTTCGAGGCTGCCGCCGCCGCGCGCGACGATCAGCAGGTCGGGGCGCGGCGTGGCGCCGCCGGGCACCATCGCGTTGAAGCCGCGGATCGCGGCGGCGACCTGTTCCGCCGCGCCGTCGCCCTGCACCGCGACGGGCCATACCAGCACGCGGCGCGGGAAGCGGTCGCTCAGGCGATGGAGGATGTCGCGGATCACGGCGCCGGTAGGCGAAGTGATGACGCCGATCACATCGGGCAGGAAGGGCAGCCTGCGCTTGCGCGCCTCATCGAACAGGCCTTCGGCGGCGAGCCGCTTCTTGCGCTCCTCGATCATCTTGAGCAGCGCGCCTTCGCCCGCCAGCTCCATGCGCTCGATGACGAGCTGGTACTTGGAGCGGCCGGGATAGGTCGTCACGCGGCCGACGCAGATCACCTCCATCCCGTCCTCGGGCTTGAGGCCGAGCCGCGTCGCTGTGCCGCGCCAGACGACGGCGTCGATCACCGCGTCCGTGTCCTTGAGGCAGAGATAGAGATGGCCGGAGGTATGGCGCTTGAACTGCGAGATCTCGCCGCGCACGCGCACCTGCGCGAAGGCGCCCTCGACCGTGCGCTTCACCGCCTGCGACAGCTCGCTGACGGTGAATTCGGGCACGTTCGGACGCGGGGCGGCCGGCTCGCCGATGGGCAGAAATTCGTTCATGGCGCGACTCGGCCGCTATGATACAAGCCGCGCGCTGGCAAAAATAGGGCGAGGCCGATGCGGATACTGGTGGTGGGATCGGGCGGACGCGAGCATGCGCTGTGCTGGGCGATCGCCGCCTCCCCGCTCTGCGACAAGCTGTACTGTGCGCCCGGCAACGCCGGGATCGCGCGCGAGGCCGAGTGCGTTCCCGTCGCGGCCGAGGACATCGACGGCATCGTCCGATTCGCGCGGGAGAACCGCATCGACTTCGTCGTCGTCGGCCCCGAGGCACCGCTGGTCGCCGGCCTCGCCGACAAGCTCGAAGCCGCCGGGATCCGGACGTTCGGGCCGAGCGCCGCCGCCGCCGCCCTCGAAGGGTCCAAGGGCTTCACCAAGGATTTCTGCGCCAAGTACAACATCCCGACCGGCGCCTACCGCCGCTTCACCCAGCGCGACGCGGCGCGCGCCTACGTCAAGGAGAAGGGTGCCCCGATCGTCGTGAAGGCGGACGGGCTCGCCGCCGGCAAGGGCGTCACCGTCGCGATGACGATCGAAGAAGCGCTCGCCGCCATCGACGATTCGATGGTCGAGAACCGCTTCGGCACGGCCGGCATCGAGGTGGTGATCGAGGAGTTCCTTGACGGCGAGGAGGCGAGCTTCTTCGCGCTGTGCGACGGCTCACACGCGCTGCCGCTGGGTGCGGCACAGGACCACAAGCGCGTCGGCGACGGCGACACCGGCCCCAACACCGGCGGCATGGGCGCCTATTCGCCGCCGCCGATCGTGACGCCGGCGATGGCCGAGCGGATCATGCGCGAGATCGTCAACCCCACCGTCGCCGGCATGGCCAAGGAGAACCGGCCGTTCCGCGGCGTGCTGTTCGCGGGCCTGATGATCGGCAGCAAGGGCCCGCAGCTCATCGAGTACAACGTGCGCTTCGGCGACCCGGAATGCCAGGTGCTGATGCCGCGCCTCAAATCGGACCTGCTGCCGGCGCTGATCGCGGCGCGCGACGGCACGCTCAACACGTTCGACCTGCGCTGGCACGACAAGGCGGCGCTGTGCGTGGTGATGGCCGCGAACGGCTATCCGGGCGACTACAAGAAGGGCAGCGAGATCCGCAACCTCGACGCCGCCGAGGCGATTCCCGACGTGAACGTGTTCCATGCCGGCACGAAGGCCGACGGCAACCGCGTGCTGGCCAATGGCGGCCGCGTCCTCGGCGTCACCGCGACCGCGCCGACGATCGCCGCCGCCCAGGCGGCGGCCTACCGCGGCGTCGATGCGATCGACTGGGCCGGCGGATTTTGCCGCCGCGACATCGGCTGGCGCGCGACCAACAGGCGCTGACCCGCGACAAAGCCACGGTTTTCGCGGTGCGGACGGGACCCAGCCCTGCCCATTTTTCAATTCCGCAGCGCAGCATGCGCGGCTAGGGTGGCCGCCGAAACAGGCCACACAGCGGATTTCCATGGCAGAAGGCAGCCTGCGCGAAGCGATCACCTACCCCGTCGAAGCCGGGCCCGCGCCCGGCACGTCGATGGAGGTGGCCCCCGGCGTGCGCTGGGTGCGCATGCCGCTGCCCTTTCCGCCGGACCACATCAATCTCTGGCTGCTCGCCGACGGCGATGCGTGGACGATCGTGGACACCGGGCTGTTCCGCGAGGAGGCGCAGGGCTTCTGGGACGCGATCTTCGCGCAGGACCTCGGCGGCCGGCCGGTGACGCGCGTCGTCGTCACGCATTTCCATCCCGACCATATCGGCCTGGCCGACTGGCTGTGCCGGCGCTGGGACGCGCCGCTGTGGATGACGGCGGCGGAATGGTACATGGCGCGCGCGATTCACGGCAGCGGCGGCCCGTCCGACGTCGACGCGCGCGTCGCCTTCTACCGGGCGAACGGGGCCGACGACGCGCTGCTCGTCGAGGCGCAGAAGCCGAGCAGCTTCTACCGGCGCGGCGTGCCCGAGGTGCCGCCGGTATTCCACCGCATCCGCGGCAGTGAGCCGCTGGCGATCGGCGGACGCGACTGGGTGCCGATCATCGGGCGCGGTCACGCGCCCGAGCACGCCTGCCTGCACGCGCCGGCCATCGCGACATTGATCTGCGGCGACATCCTGCTGCCGCGCATCTCGCCGAATGTCAGCGTGTGGCCGGCGGAGCCGCTGGCCAATCCGCTGCGCGACTATCTCGACTCCCTCGACAATTTCCGCGACGTGACACCGGACACGCTGGTGCTGCCGGCGCACGGCCTGCCCTATCGCGGCATCCATGCCCGCATCGCCGAGCTCAAGGAGCATCACGCGGTGCGGCTCGAGCGCCTCGCCGCCGCGATGGCCGAAAAGCCGATCAATGCGGTCGACTGCTTTCCGATGCTGTTCCGCCGCCCGATCGGGCCCAGCAATATCGGCCTCGCCACCGGCGAGGCGCTGGCCCATCTGCACTATCTCGAGGCAGCCGGCCGGGCGCGCCGGCAGCAGGACGCGCAGGGCGTGTGGCGGTTCGCGCCGGCGTGAATGGGCGCATTCCCGCAAGCTGCGCAATGACGGCAGCCGCCTTACGTTAGAATTTGTCGCGGAACCGCCGGCAAAGCGTGTCCGTTTAGGTCTTCGGTGGAGGTGTGCCGGAAGCGCACCGGAGGACCCATGGCATCGCGCCCGACCCCGCAGCCCGCGATCCCCCTGCCGCCGCAGGCACAGCCCCGCCTGACCTGGCCCAAGGCCTCGCGTGCGTCGCTCGCGATCCTTGCCGCGCTGGCAATTCTTTCCGCGCTCCACGTCGCGGCGGAGATCCTGATTCCCGTGGCCGCCGCCATCGTCCTGCAGTTCATGGTCGCGCCGGCGATGCGGCAGCTCTGCCGCTGGCATGTGCCGGCGCCGCTCAGCGCCGCGCTTATCATCATCGGCCTCGCCTGCATGCTGATGGTCGGCATCTACCATCTCACCAGCCCCGCGGCGCAGTGGCTCGACCGTCTCCCCGAGGTCTCCGCGCGCGTCCAGGAGAAGCTGCGCGTCGTGCGCGAGCCGGTGGAGCAGGTGGCAAAGGCCTCGGAGCAGGTCGAAAGGGCGACCACGGTGACGGCGGAATCGCCAACCGTGCAGGTGACCCTGCGCAAGCCGGGCCTGCTCGAGCAGCTCGCCGGCGGCGTGCGCAGCGTGCTGTTCGGAATCGGCGTGACGCTGGTCGTGCTCTATTTCCTGCTCGCCACCGGCGACCTGTTCAAGCTGAAGCTGGTGCGCGTGATCGACCGGCTGGAGGACAAGAAGCGCGCGCTGGCCACGCTGACCGACATCGAGCACCAGGTGTCGCTGTTCCTGTCGACGCAGACGCTGATCAACCTCGGCCTCGGCACAACCGTCGGGTTGGTCCTGTGGGCGATGGGCGTGCCGAACCCCGTGCTGTGGGGCCTGGTGGTGGCGTTCGCCAACTTCATCCCGTTCTTCGGCTTCATCGTCGCGGCCGGCGTGATCACGATGGTGACCCTGCTTTCGTTCGAATCGTTCTGGATGGCGATCGCCGCACCGGCGGCCTATGCCGCCATAAAGATCATCGAAAGCAACTTCATCAGCCCGAACATCCTGGGCCGCAGCCTGACGCTGAATCCGCTGGTCATCATCCTCAGCCTGCTGTTCTGGAGCTGGCTGTGGGGACCCGTCGGCGCGCTGCTGGCCGTGCCGATCCTCGTGATCGCCAAGACCGTGTGCGAGCATGTCGAGCGCCTGAAGACGCTGGCCGAGTTCATCAGCGGCGACCGCCACCGCGCCGAGATGCCGTAAACCGGCCTCCAAAGGGCCTCCACCGCCACCGGCTGGACTTGCCTGGCATTCCGGCAAAAAATGGGGCCCGGTCCCGAATCGGGCCCCGCCGGCAACCCTGGGAGACGATCATGTCCGCGCCGACCGCCGAAACCGCCTATCTGGGCAGCCGCAAGGCGAAAGTCTGGACCTATCTGATTCTCGGCCTCGTCCTGGTGATCTGCGTGGTCGCGGCGAACTTCGCCATCACGAACCCGGAGACGGCGCGCGACTGGGTCAATGCCTTCCTGGGACTGCCCGACTGGGCCTTCCCCGCCATCGCGGCGGGGCTCGGCGCCTTCATCTACTGGCTGGGGCTGCGCAACGAGGCGGACTGGCCGGAGGCGCTGGGCGCCCTGCTGATCGCGGGTGCCGTCCTCGGCTTCGAGCTTCTGATCGGCTGGTCCCATTTCCAGTTCGGCTGGTTCACGGCGTTCCCGTACGTCCTGCCCTTCGTGATCTTCATCGTGCTGATGCTGATCGGCCTGCGCGCAAGCCGCTGATTTTTTATCCGCCCATAGCCGGAACCGCGGCGCGGGGCCGCGGGCAATCGCGATCGTTTCAGTTCAGGTACATGCAGGAAACCTGAAAGAAACAAAGATTTTGTTGTTCGTTAGGACGCCGGACGTAGCATAAACGCAGTCAAACGGGCCGGAGACGGGTAAGTGCCGCATGAAGTCAGTCTGATAGCCACCGTCGCCGTCGGCTTCGTGCTCGCCTTCGTGTTCGGCTACGTCGCGGACCGGCTTCGCCTGCCGCCGCTCGTCGGCTATCTCGTCGCCGGCATTGTCGCCGGACCGTTCACGCCGGGCTTCGTCGCCGATGGCGGGATGGCGACCCAGCTCGCCGAGATGGGCGTCATCCTGCTCATGTTCGGCGTCGGGCTCCATTTCTCCATCTCGGACCTGCTCGCCGTCAGGGCGATCGCGGTCCCCGGCGCGATCGGCCAGATCCTGCTCGCCACGATCATCGGCATCGGCCTGACCCAGCTCTGGGGATGGAGCCTTGGCGCGGGCCTCGTCCTCGGGCTCAGTCTCTCGGTTGCGAGCACTGTCGTGCTGCTCAAGGCGCTCGAGGAACGCAACCTCCTCGACACGCCGAACGGGCGCGTCGCGGTCGGCTGGCTGATCGTCGAGGACCTCGTCATGGTCCTGACGCTCGTTCTCCTGCCCGCTTTCGCGGAGACGATGGGTGGCAATGCGGCGGGCGCACTGGACGGCCATGGCCATGGCGCGGCGCCGGCGGACGGCTCGGTCCTCGTCACCCTGGCCATCACGCTGGGCAAAGTCGCGGCCTTCGCCGCACTGGCGATCCTGCTCGGCCCCAAGGTGGTACCGTGGCTGCTCGCGCAGGTCGCGCGGACGGGCTCGCGCGAGCTGTTCACCCTGTCGGTGCTGGCACTCGCGCTCGGCATTGCGTATGGCTCGGCGCAGGCCTTCGGCGTGTCGTTCGCGCTCGGCGCGTTCTTCGCCGGCGTCGTCATGAGCGAATCGAATTTCAGCCACCGTGCCGCGGCGGACTCCCTGCCGCTGCAGGACGCCTTCTCCGTCCTGTTCTTCGTCTCGGTGGGGATGCTGTTCGACCCGTCGGTCCTGATCGAGCACCCGTTCCACGTGCTCGCGGTGCTCCTGATCATCATCGTCGGAAAGTCCCTGATCGCGTTCGCGATCGTGTTGCTGCTGCGCTATCCGGTGAACATGGGCCTCACCGTTGCCGCCAGCCTGGCGCAGATCGGCGAGTTCTCGTTCATCCTTGTCGGGCTCGGCCTCGCCCTGGGCCTGCTGCCGCCGGAAGGGCGCGACCTCGTGCTCGCCGGCGCGCTCCTGTCGATCATCCTGAACCCGCTCTGCTTTGCCGCCATTGGTGCCATACAGAAGCATTGGCCCCCCGCCGGCGCTTTCGGCCGCAGCCGCTACGAGGCGCTGCAGCGGGAGCTGGCGGCCAGCAGGCACCGTTACGAGGAACGCGAGAAGGCGCGGGAGCTGAAGCTCCGATCGCTGGTGGACACGTTCCCGATGCTGTCCCTCGTCGACGTCCACGATCAGGAGGAGCTTTTGCTGCTGTTCCGGCCGAGTTCGGCGGCACCCGGCGAACGCGTGATTCGCCGCGGCGACCGCCCGGACGGCATGTATTTCATCTCGGCCGGCGCAGTCGAGGTTTCGGTCCCCGGCAAACCCATCCGGCTGGAGGCCGGCGCCTTCTTCGGCGAGATGGCATTGCTGAGCGGCGGCCGGCGGAACGCAGACGTCACCGCCGTCGACTACTGCGAGTTCCTGATCCTGGCGCGGCGCGACTTCACGCAATTCATGTCGCGTCATCCGAAGCTGCGGGCGGCGGTGCAGGAGATGGCGAACAAGCGCATCGAGATGAACCAGCGGCCCGACGACGCACCGGCACACGAAGACCGCACGGACGACGCCGTCGCCTCCAAACGCTAGAGCAACATCCGATCGAGTTGCGCCGGGGCCGATCTGAGATCGGCCCCTACACGAGGAATATTCATTCGTGTAGGGGCGGGTCTAAGACCCGCCCCTGTGCGGTCTTTCCACGTCTCTTCGATTCGATTTTCTCGAACGCTGCTCTAGCGACGGCTCCTGAAAAACTCCCGCAGCAATTCCCCCGCCCGCACCTCCTCGAAACCGCCATAGACCTCGGGCCGGTGGTGGCAGGTGGGCTGGCTGAAGATGCGCGGGCCGTGCTCGACGCCGCCGCCCTTGGGGTCGCTGGCGCCGTAATAGACGCGGCGCAGGCGCGCGAAGCTGATCGCCTGCGCGCACATCGGGCACGGCTCCAGGGTCACGTAGAGATCGCACGAGGCCAGGCGCTTCTCGCCGCGTTCCGCCGCCACGGCGCGGATCACCAGCATCTCGGCATGCGCGGTCGGGTCGTGGTCCGTCTCGACGCGGTTGTGCGCCGCCGCCAGCACGGCACCGCTGTCGCCGTCGACCAGCACGGCGCCGACCGGCACCTCGCCCGCCGCGGCGCCCTTTTCGGCCTGGGCCAGTGCCTGGGCCATGTAGGCCGGGCGCGCGTTAACTGTTTCTGACGTCATCGCGTGCGATCCTGCGTGGCGCCGTGCGGAGCGGTCAAGCCATCCCTCTCCCGCGCGGCGCCGCTCTTTGCTAAGGTCCCGCGCCATGTCACGCCCCATCATCGGTATCACCCTCGATTCGGAGCCGGCCGGCGGCTGGTCCAAGATGCCCTGGTACGCGCTGCGCCAGAACTATTGCGATTCCGTCGCGCGCGCCGGCGGCCTGCCGGTCCCGCTGCCGCACGAGCCGGAGCTGGCGGCCGACTACCTGGCAAAGCTCGACGGCCTGCTCATCACGGGCGGCGCCTTCGACGTCGACCCGTCGCTGTTCGGTGCCGCCACGCGCCACGCCACCGTCAAGACCAAGGACCGGCGCACGGCCTTCGAATACGCCATCACCCAGGGCGCCATCGACGCCGACAAGCCGGTGCTGGGGATCTGCGGCGGGCAGCAGCTCCTGAATGTCGTGCTCGGCGGCACGCTGATCCAGCACATCCCCGACGAGATCAAGAACCCGCTCGCCCACGAGCAGCCCAACCCGCGCACCGAAGCCGGCCACTCGGTCAAGATCGTCGCCGGCACCCTGCTGCACCGCGTGGTCAAGGAGCTCGAGCTGCCGGTCAACAGCGCGCACCACCAGGCGGTGAAGGCGGTCGGCGACGGCGTCGTCGTCAATGCGCTGGCGCCCGACGGCGTGATCGAAGGCATCGAGGACCCGCGCCGGCGCTTCTGCATCGGCGTCGAGTGGCATCCCGAGTACTCGATCAGCCCGGGCGACGACCGCATCTTCGACGCCTTCATCCGCGCCGCGGCGTGATGGCCGTCACGGCGGCCGCCCGCTTCCGGCTTGACCGCCGCGTGGCGCTGGTGACAGGGGCCGCGACCGGCATCGGCGCACAGACCGCGCGCGTGCTGGCGGAATCAGGCGCGCATGTCGTCGTCACCGACCTCGACGGCGCCGCCGCGCGCCAGACCGCCGACGCGCTGGTTGCCGCGGGCCATGCCGCCGAGGCGCACATCCTCGACGTCACCGACGAGGCCGGAGCGCCGCGCACGATCGACGCCATCGCCGATCTGCATGGCCGGCTCGACATCCTGGTCAACAATGCCGGCGCCGCCGCGCGCGTCGCGAGCGAGGAGATGCCGACCGCGACGTGGGAGAAGGTGATCGCCGTCAACCTGACCGGCGCCTTCCGCTGCGCGCGCGCCGCCGGCAAGCACATGCTGACGGCCAACAGCGGCGCCATCGTCAACATCGCCTCGATCATGGGTCTGGTCGGCGGCGCGCTCTATCCCAACCCCGCCTACCATGCGAGCAAGGGCGCGCTGGTCAACTGGACGCGGGCGCTGGCGCTGGAATGGGCGGCGCGCGGCGTGCGCGTCAACGCCGTGGCGCCCGCGTTCGTGCGCACGCCGTTCACGAAGAACCTGCTGTCGGACCAGAAGATGGTCGACGCGATCGTCGGCCAGACGCCGATCGGCCGCCTGATCGAGACGCAGGAAGTGGCGGACGCGGTGCTGTTCCTGGCCAGCGACGCGGCCTCCGGCATCACGGGCGTCACCCTCCCCGTCGACGGCGGCTGGACCGCGCGCTGACGCTTCGACATGCGCGCGGGGAGCGCGTATAAACGCGCCCGTGCCGAAACACGACCAAGACAATGAGACCACAAAGGGCGAGCGCATCGCCAAGGTGATCGCGCGGGCGGGCGTGTGCTCGCGGCGCGAGGCCGAGCGGCTGATCGAGCAGGGCCGCGTCGCGGTCGACGGCAGGACCCTGAAGACGCCGGCCGTGCTCGTGATGCCCGGCGACATCGTCACGGTCGACGGCGAGCCGCTCGCGGCCCCAGAGCGGACGCGGCTGTTCCGCTACCACAAGCCGGCGGGCGTGCTGACCGCCGAACGCGATCCGCAGGGCCGCCCGACTATCTACGACACCTTCCCGCCCGGCGTGCCGCGACTGATGCCGGTCGGCCGGCTGGATTTCAATTCCGAAGGGCTGCTGCTGCTGACCAACGACGGCGCCCTCAAGCGCCATCTGGAGCTGCCGTCGACCGGCTGGCTGCGGCGCTACCGCGTGCGCGCCTTTGGCCGGCCGGAGCCCTTCGCGCTGGCCAGCCTGGCGAAGGGTTCGACCATCGACGGTGTCTCCTACGGGCCGATCGAGGCGTCGATCGACAGCGCCAAGGGCGGCAACGTGTGGCTCACCGTCGGCCTGCGCGAGGGCAAGAACCGCGAGGTACGGCGGGTGATGGAGCATATCGGCCTGCAGGTGAACCGGCTGATCCGCACCGCCTATGGCCCGTTCCCGCTCGGCGAGATTCCGCGCGGCGGCGCCGAGGAGGTGCCACGCAAGGTGCTGCGCGAGCAGCTTGGTGCGGCACTCGGCGACGAGCCGCGCAAAACGAAGACAAAGCGCTAGCCATGCGCATCGTCGGCGGCCGCCACCGCGGCCGGAAGATCGAGAGCCCCGCCGAGACAGGCAAGGACACGCTGCGCCCGACCAGCGACCGCGCGCGCGAATCGCTGTTCAACATCCTCGAGCACGGGCGCTTCTCCACCGACGGCACGTCGCTGGTGCGGAACGCACGCGTCCTCGACGCATTCTGCGGCACCGGCGCGTTCGCGCTGGAAGCGCTGTCGCGCGGTGCCGCCGCGGCGACCCTGATCGACAGCGATCCCGCCGCCATCGTCCTCGTCCACCGCAATCTCAAGACGCTGGGAGAAGGCACCAAGGCGCGCGTCATCCAGGCGGATCTGACCGCGACGCTGCGCCCGCTCGACGCGCATGACGTCGTGTTCCTCGATCCGCCTTACCGCAGCGGCCTCGCCGGTGCCGCCCTGAGAGCGCTTGGCGACGCCGGTGGGCTGGCGCCCGCAGCGCTCTGCATCGTCGAGGTCGAGCAGCGCGAAGACTTCGAGCCGCCGCCGGGTTTCACCCCGCTCGAAGAGCGCCGTTACGGCCGCGCCAAGCTGGTCTTCCTGCGCGCGGGCTGACGGCTAGATCGGGAAATAGCGCGGCAGCAGGTCCGGCTTCTGCCGGGCGAGGAATTCACCGACCGTGCGCAGGCCGTAATAGGTGGTAGCGACCATCAAGGCGAACACGCCGCCCGCCACGCCGAGCCCCACGTCCCTGCGCAGGCGCCACACCCGGCCCAGCACGAGCGGCGCGTCGGTGCGGAAGCGCCAGAACGCGACCTTGGCCGGATGGCCTTCCGTGGTGCCCCACATCATGTCGTTGAATATCGCGAGGTCGCGGCCCGTGTGCAGCGCGCGGGCGATGAAGTACCAGATGCCGCGCGGCGGCGGATGCGCGGCCCGTGCCTTCTTCTGCACATAAAGCGGTATGCCGGCCTGCTTCAGCGTCTTGCCAAGGACGCTGCACTGGGCACGATAGGCATCGAGCTCCGGAAAATTGAAGCGGCGGAACACGGCGCGCCGGAAGGCCACGTTGTTGGCATGGAAGAAGTCCGCGAACTCCAGCGCGTTCGACGGATCGCGCAGCGGAAAGAACCAGAACAGTGCGAACGCCTTGCTGTACCAGCCGGAGAGCGAAACGTAGGTCTCGCCGGCGACGACATCGACGTGTTTTTGCCGGAATGCTTCCAGCATGCCCTCGAGCCAGCCATTCTCCGGGATGATGTCGCAGTCGAGAAAGACGACGATCTCGGCTTCGGTCTGCGATGCACCGAAATTCTTCTGCTGGTAATAGCGCAGCCCGTCGCTGGCGAAGATCCTGACCTTCGCCGGACAGTCGGCCGGACAAAGCCACGCCTGCACTTCCTCGTCGATCAGGGTGCGCTCGATGTCGCGCTCGTTGTAGACGATGATCACTTCCGCGGCGACGCCCTTGGCCCCGGCGACCTCATCGAGCTGGGCACGCAGCGCGCGCAGCATGGACCTCGATCGCTCGAGGGCCGCGAAGCGCCCGTTCTCCCACTCGATGACGACGGCGAAAGACGCGACCATGGCGGCAACTCTGCGTGTGGTTAATTTGAGCAGCCCTCTACCTCTCGTTTATACAGCATTTCGCTCTATAATGGATATCCATGGAGTCGCGCTTCGTCGAAACGCATTGATTGGATCAGCCGGCCGTTAACCTTGGCCCGGTTCCGGGGCCACCGCCTTTCACGGCGAGGCAGGGCAAAGACAGGCTCCGATGATCACGATCATCTTCTGCTCCCATAACGGCGCCAGGACATTGCCCAGGATGCTCGACGGGCTGTGTGCGATGCGCAGCGACGGGCTGCCCTACAAGATCGTGGCGGTGGACAGCGCCAGCACCGACGAAACGCCGCGCATCCTGAAGGACTATGTCGGGCGGCTGCCGCTCACCTGCCTGTCCGAGCCGAGGCGCGGCAAGAATGTCGCGCTGAACCGGGCGATCCCCGAAATCGAGGGCGACATCGTCCTGATGACGGACGACGACGTCATCGTCGATCCGCACTGGATGCTGCGCATGAAATCCGTCTTCGACGCGCACCCGGAAATCGACGTGGTCGGCGGCCGCATCGAACCGCTTTGGCCTTCGCTGCCGCCGCCGTGGCTTCTGAAGGCGGTCCCGCTGATCATCGCCTATGCGGCGACACCCGACGACTATGAGGAGGGACCGTGCGGGCCCCAGCGCGTGTGGGGACCGAACATGGCCTTTCGCGCCCGCCTGTTCCGCGAGGGCCTTCGCTTCAACGAACGGATCGGACCCGATGGAAGCAAGGTCTATGCGATGGGGTCCGAAGTGGAGTTTTGCCGGCGCCTGCAGAGGGACGGGCACAAGATGTGGCACGCGTCGACGGCCGTGGTGAAGCACATCATCCGCGACCATCAGCTCACGCGGCGCTGGCTCGCCGGCCGCGCCTATCGTCACGGCCGTGGCGAGACGCGGATGGCGCCGAACGGCGGCGGCGATCCGTCTCTCAAACGCGTAGGCGGATTCCCGCTCTATCTGCTGCCGCTGATCGCGCGCGCCACCGGCAAATATGCCGGCACCTTGCTGAAACAGGACGGTGCGGCCCGGATGGAGGCGCTATGGGCCCTGGCCTATCTCGTCGGGGTCGCGGACGAGATGCGCGCGATCCATCGCGCGGATCCGTCCGCCGCGGCGGTCAGGCCGCCATCCGCTCGCTGAAGACGCCCCACAGATCGGGCCGCTGGCGCTGGACATCGCCCTCGAGCCGTTCGATGCGCGTGAAACACGGCACGCGCCAGCCGTGATAGTCGACCGGGCTGTGGACCTGGTCGAAGGACAGCCCCAGAAGCTGCAGGCGCCGCAGCAGCGCCGGTTTCATGATCGCGGCGACGTGGGTGATGCCATTGGCGCTCGCGATCTGGCGCACGGCCGTGATGAGGCCGAGGCAGGCGAACGAAAGCGCGCGGCGCGAGTCATCGTGATGGCCGGCCGGGACCGGGCCGTTGCGATGAAGCAGTCGCTGGAAGCGCGCCTTGCTCAGCGCGAAGCGCGAGATTTCGCCGGTCTTGTCGGTCGGCAGGTCCGCGCGAGAGAAAAGCTCCGCCGGGCAGACGCCGTGAATGGGCAGCGACCCCGCGGCGCGCCTTGCATCCGGAAGGACCAGGCGCACGGTGCCGAGCGGCTCGTCGAGCTCGTTATGGAACAGCAGCGCCTGGGGGGCGCGCTCGTCATAGACATCGTGCTCGAGCCCCTCGCTGTTGGGCGGCTCGAAATCGTTCTCGACGGAATAGACCTGGTAGCGCAGCCGCTGGGCGTCGCGCCGAAGCGCGTCGGTATCGACCAAGCGCACGCTGAACGTCTTGAGATATTCTTCGCAGAACGCCGCAGAAAGGATCGCCATTAGCCTGTCCGATTCCACTTGCCGGTGCTGACGAGGCCAACCCGCTCCGTCCCGTGCGGCGCGCGCCGGTGCGGTTCCGGTCTCGTCCTGGAAAACCTGTCGTTTGCGCCTGACATCAGCCCCCTGCCCCCAACTCCATCCATTGGCCGGCAATCTCCCGGTTCCCCCGCATGAATTTGCGGGTGGCGCTTATGCGCCTTTACTGCCGGGGCCGGCATTTCGACAGCAGAACTAAGCCGTCTCGATGGACACCGCGACTTGCGCGGGCCACGATTGCTATAGACTGCCTTTTAGAGGAAGAAGAGGGACAAACGATGGAACCGCAGTGACAATTCTGAGTGGATGAATTGCCTGCACGATGCCCGCTAGCGGCTACAAATTGCTTACAGTTTCTTAATCGAAGCCGGTCGCGTTAACCAACGATTAACGGGTCGTGGCCGGAATCGCAAGAGCGGGTCAACCCGCGTTCGCGGTCTCGTTCGCGATGAGGTTTTCCGCGGCCAGCTTGACGCGCAGCCAGTCGGCACCGCCACGCTGATTGCCTTCCTTGAGCAGCGAAGCGGCGCGCATCGCCGCATGGCTTGGCGCGCACACGCCGCGCTGGACGACGAGCAGGCGCGCGGCCGCGCGGATATCTTGATCGGTCAGCATGTTGCGGTTGTGCGCAGTGGCGATACGACGGACGAAGGACCCCGGCAAGTGCGCGCAGCCTAGTGTCGAGCTTGCACGCAGGCAAGCGGCAACGACAAGAAATGCACCGAAATTTTCGTCGCGGTGGAACGTGGGGATAAGTGCGTTTTGTTTCGACAAATCCGAAACAAAATGCAATTCGCCGCAACCTGTTGCACGCACAGTGTAAAGCCGCTCGCCGCGCGCGCGTCACCGATAGCCGCCGCGCTGCAGGACGCGGGCAGCCATTGGGATGGGCACAATTTTTTGTTGTATTCGATGAAAAGAATTGCGATGCGGCCTACCGCAGGAATGGCCGATAGGCCGGTGCGGTTTCCGTGAAGAAAGGAACGCGCAATCGCGGCAGGAAGGCATCGCCCTTGGCAAACCCTTCCGTTTCAAGCGCTTCGACCTTCTCGCCCGCGTCCAGGCGCCAGCTCGCGTCCGGAATGGCGAAGTCGATCCGCGTGTAGCGTGGCCCCAGCAGGTAGCGCATCTGGAAGTTCGTGCCCTCCGATTGGGCATTGCCCATCACGTCGACGATGCGCGGCGCCCACCATTTGAGGCCGGTGTCGGACGGCCGGGGCTTGGCAAACTCGCGCTTCTTGCCGGTGCCGATGGACAAGACCTGGATGTCGCATTCAGCGAAGGGGGGATCGACATTGCGCCGCCGGCAATGCTCGCGGATGCGCATGGCCTCGCCATAGGCGACGATCCCGGGGTTGTTTGCCCAGAGGGCCCCGTCCGTATAGGCGGTGCCGCGCGCCAGCGTGACATGGGGGAAATAGGTCGGCGCCGCGCAGGCGGCCAGGACCACGTCCCGGGTCATCAGCTTGCGGTCGCGGACCAGGCCTGGCCGGTGCGGCGTCTTGAAGACGACCACGCGGCCGGCGGCGAGGTCGACCGCGGGGATGACCAGCCGGCTCCGGGCGGCGCCGAGCCGCTGATCCCCGAACAATTCGTTAAGGGCCCAGGCCAGCGTGTCCGGGATGTAGCGCGACCCGTGCAGCCAGTCGAATTCGAGGCCGATCCGGCGCAGATAGGGGTCGACGAGCTTGCCGATCAGGCCCCGCCCCGGCCGGCGGATGCGGCGCTCGAAGATGCGCGGCCCATAGCCCTTGAAGAAGCCGTGCACCTCGGCGGCCGAATAGCCATGGCCGAGCAGGGCGGCGATGAAGCCGCCGGAGGACGTGCCGGCGACGAGGTCGAAATAGCTGGCCAGGGGCTGGTTCAGGTGCCGCTCGAGCCGGGCCAGGCAGGCGGTTATGAACACCCCGCGGATGCCGCCGCCGTCGAGACTGAGAATCCTGAACGCCATCCCCGGCCCACCCCTGCCTGAGCACCAACCGGGATGCCTGCATGGCCCGGCCGGATTGCGATTACGGCCTGTCCCGTGTAGAACGGGCCGCACTCAATCCAGACGAGCAACCCACCCTCAACCACCCCCGTCGCGGCCGCCGACAGCGCCGCAAACTTGGCCATAGTACGGCGATTGTCTTAGCAAAATCGTAATGTTAGAGGCCTAGTTTGCCGCTGTTGCGGGCACAAGCAGGGGAACGGGACCGCACCATGTCCGAAGACCATGTCGCCAACACCAATGGACGCTCCGCCGAAGCCCCGCTGTACGTGCCCCGTCCGGAAGGCGACCTCGTCCCGGTCAGCCGCCCCGGCATCGCCGGGAACGCGGCCCTCGGCCTGGATGACGTGATCGGAGCCCTGCGATCGCTACAGACCCAATTCAACTCGCTGCGCGTCGCCGAGCAGATCCTGCTGCACATCGTCGACGCGAAGGAGAACATCTCCAATCTCGAGCGGCGCAAGATGGCCATGCTCGACGAGATTTCCAAACTCGAGCAGCGGCGCGAGGCGGCCCTGGCGAACGCCATCGCCGCGGAGCAGGCCGCGAAGGTCCGGCTCGAGGCGATCGAGGCGCAGATCCAACGCGAGGAGGAGCGCCTGACCGCGGAAAAGCAGAAGCTCGAGGAGGATCTCGGCTATCTGCGCACCGTCATCAACAAGCTTACCCTCACGGCCTCCGAGCTGAAGCTCTGAGGTCCATCCCACAGGCGCGTAGCTCAGTGGCAGAGCGCTGCTATTACCTGGCAGAGGTCGAAGGTTCAATTCCTCTCCGCGCCTACCAACCGCCCAAGGCACCGCCGTTATGAGCGGGCCTGCCAACGCCCCCCACTTCCTGCACGTCTTCCCGACCTTCGGCGTCGGCGGCGTGCCGATCCGCATTGCCAATGTGCTGAACCATTTCGGGCGGCGCTACCGGCACACGATCGTGGCGCTGGACGGGGCGATCGACGCGCGATCGCGCCTGCGGCAGGACCTCGACGTCGCGGTCAGCGATCCCGGCATCCGCAAGGAGCGCCGCGTCGAAACGCTGCTGACCTTCGCCCGCATCCTGCGCACGGTCAATCCGCAGCTCCTCCTGACCTATAACTGGGGGGCGACCGAGTGGGCGCTGATCAACACCCTGCTGCGCCGCGGACCGCACATCCATTTCGAAAGCGGCTTCGGCCCTGACGAGACGGACCAGCAGCTCCCGCGGCGCGTCGCGTTCCGCCGCGTGGCGCTGTGGGGAGCCAAACGCATCGTCGTGCCGTCGAGCACGCTGTTCGAGCTCGCCACCAAGACGTGGAAGCTGCGGAGCGGGCGCGTCGCCTACGTACCCAACGGCGTCGACTGCCAGCGCTTCGCCGCGGCGCCCGATCCCGGCGCCATCCCGAATTTCCGCAAGGAGCCTGGCGAGCTGATCGTCGGCACGCTTGCCCCGCTGCGCGCGGAGAAGAACCTGGGCCGCCTGCTGCGCGCCTTCGCCGGCATGCCCGGCGCCATCAACGCGCGGCTGCTGATCGTCGGCGACGGGCCTGAGCGTGCCGGCCTCGAGGCGCTCGCGGCCGAGCTCGGCATAGCCGCCCGCGTCGTCTTCGCGGGACATGTCGAGGCGCCCGAGCGCGTCCTCGGCCTGTTCGATGTCTTCGCGATCTCCTCCGACACGGAGCAGATGCCGAACACGATCCTGCAGGCGATGGCCGCCGGCCTCGCCATCGCGGGTGTCGATGTCGGCGACGTCAAGCCGATGGTGGGATTGCAGAACCGGCCGCTGATCGTCGCCAAGAGCGATGCCAACGGATTCGCGGCGGTGCTCAAGCGACTGCTGACGGCGCCGGGCCTGCGCGAGACGATTGGTCGCGAGAACCAGGCGCATGTCCGCGCGCATTACGACCAGTCGCGGATGTTCGCGGCCTATGGCGATTTGTTCGAAGCGGCGATGGCGGGGCGGCGGACGGACGCGTCGGCGCTCGCACAAGGCACGCGCCCGGACGACGCCGGCCGCACGGGGGTAGCCTGATGAAACCGATGAACGTGCACCTGATCGCGGCGGCGCGGCCGAATTTCATGAAGATCGCGCCGCTGCTGCACGCACTGGCGCGCGAGAGCTGGTGCAAGCCGGCGCTGGTCCATACCGGCCAGCACTACGACTTCAACATGTCCGACGCGTTCTTCCGCGACCTTGGCATGCCCGAGCCGGACCACCATCTGGGCGTCGGCGGCGGTTCGCATGCGGAGCAGACCGGCGGCGTGATGATTGCCTACGAAAAGGTCTGCCAGACGTCGCGGCCCGACTGGATCGTGGTGGTCGGCGACGTGAACTCGACCGCGGCCTGCGCCCTGGTCGGCGCCAAGCTCTGCATCCCGGTGGCGCATCTCGAGGCGGGCCTGCGCAGCCGCGACCGCACGATGCCCGAGGAGATCAACCGCATCGTCACGGATTCGATCTCCAACCTGCTGTGGACGCCGTCGCCCGACGGCGACGAGAACCTGCGCGCCGAGGGCGTGCCGGCCGAGCGCATCGAGCGCGTCGGCAACATCATGATCGATTCCTACGAGCTGCTGCGCCAGCGCATCGAAGCGGTGTCGACGCGCGAGAAGTTCGGCCTCAAGGCGCAGGGCTATGCCGTGGTGACGCTGCACCGGCCCGCCAATGTCGATTCCCGCGCGACGCTCGACCCGCTGGTCGGCGAGATCTGCAAGGTCGCGACGAAACTGCCGATCGTCTTCCCGATCCACCCGCGCACGCGCAAGAACCTCGAGACGTTCGGCCTGCTGCAGCGCCTCTCCGCGCAGCCCGGCATCCATCTGACCGAGCCGATGGGCTACATCGACTTCATGAGCCTGGTGCGCGAGGCGAAGCTGATCGCCACCGACTCAGGCGGCGTGCAGGAGGAAACCACCTATCTCGGCATTCCCTGCCTGACCTTGCGCGACACGACGGAGCGGCCGGTGACGGTGACCGAAGGCTCCAACCGCCTGATCCAGCCGACCGATCTCGCGGCCACGGTAGACCGTGTGCTCGGCGGCGGATGGAATCGCGGCCGCCGGCCCGACCTGTGGGACGGCCGCACGGCGCAGCGCGTCGTCGCGAGCCTCAAATCGAGGGCGAACGGCCGCGCCTGATCGGCTATAAGAACAGCGCGAGGCTCCCAGCAACGGAGACAGGACGCTTGTTCCGGCCCAAAGCCGCCGTGATCACGGCACTGGTCATCGCGGTGATCTTCTACGGCTCCCTGTATCCGTTCGTATTCCGGGACCGGGGCGGGCTCGACGAGGCGATCTCGCTGTTGTTGACGACATGGCGGGTGCCGACCAGCCGCGGCGACATCATCTCCAACATCCTGCTGTACATCCCGCTCGGCCTGTTCGCGGTGAATGCCCTTGCCGGCCCGCGCGCGCCGCGCGTCGCGCTCGCGACGCTGCTGGGACTGGCCATCTGCACCACCGTCGAACTCGCGCAGTTCTATACGCCCGCCCGCAATTCGACGATGTCGGACATCTATTGCAACACGGCGGGCACGCTCATCGGCGCCCTTGCCGGGGTCGTCGTTCATCGCGGCGTCAGGTTGCCGTTCCTGGGCCAGGTGGCGTGGCAGCCTTTTCCGGTTTTGCTGCTGGTCTCATGGGGCGGCTATCGCCTGTACCCTTATGTCCCCGCGATCGACCTGCAAAAATACAAGGACGCCATCAAGCCGCTGATCTTCTCGCCTTCCCTGACGGCGACCGACCTCTATCGCCACACCGCCATCTGGCTGGTGCTGGCGGTGCTGCTCGAAGCCGTGTTCGGCGCCGACCGCCGCCGCCTGATGTTCTGCCTGCTGGTGCCGGCCGTGCTGTTCGCACGCATTCTGATCGTCGGCACGACCCTGTCGCCGGCCGAGGTCGCGGGCGGCGCCCTGGCGCTGCTGCTGTGGCTGGCGGTGCTGTCGCACGTGCCGCTGCGCGCAGGCATCGTCGCTCTGCTGTTCATCGGCGTGGTCGTGATCCAGAGCCTTGCGCCATTCGAGTTCCAGACCTACGCGCGTCCCTTCGGCTGGATCCCCTTCCTCAGCTTCATGCGGGGATCGATGGAAGTGAACGCCCTCGTGATGTTCGAGAAGGTGTTCACCTACGGCAGCCTGCTATGGCTGCTGACCCGTGCCGGATTGAACTTCGGCATCGCCACCGCGGCCTCGGCGACGCTGATCTTCGCGCTGCGCTACGCGCAGACCTACCTGCCCGGGCGCTCGGCCGAGATCACCGACTTCGTCATGGTCCTGATCCTGGCGCTGGTCATGAAGCTGCTCGCCGACGAGCCGGCGCCGCGGCACGCGAAACCGCGCCACGCGAGCGCGTGATGCCGACCACGGTGGCTCCGCTCGGCGCGGACGCTATCCGTGCTTCGCGCGGCTGTCGCCGGGTGCCCCTTCGCGCTGCTCCAGGCCGTAGTCGCGCAGCACCGAGGCGACGCGCAGGCGATAGTCCTTGAACACGCCGCCGCGGCCCTGGCCCTGTGCCGCGCGGTGTGACGGCAGATTGCGCCAGCGCGCCACGGCCTCCTCGTCGCGCCAGATCGACAGCGACAGGATCTTGCCCGGCTGGGTCAGGCTTTCGAACCGTTCGATGCTGATGAAGCCGTCCATCTGCTCCAGCTCCTTCCGGAGCGACGCGGCGAGGTCTAGATAGGTCTGCCGCTCTCCGTCCGCCGGCCACACCTCGAAAATGACGGCGATCATTGCGCGTGTTCTCCCATGCTGATGGCGGCCGTTCCGGTCCTCGCCTGTCCCGAGAAGACCGGGATGCGCGCATTGGCCGACGGCCGGTATGTCACGCGGTCGACCATGCAATCAAGCTCGGTCAGCCGCGGCACCAGCATCTCGACCGCCGCGGCGGCGATGGTCGTTGCGATCGCCTCGCCGGGACAGGCGTGGCGCCCCAGCCCGAATGTGAAGCAGATGCGGTCGCACCGGTCGATGTCGAAACGGTCGGGCGCGGGATTGACCGTGCCGTCACGGTTCGCCGCTGCGAGTACGACGAGAATCGCCTCGCCCGTGCGCATCGCATGGCCGCCGATCGTCGCGTCCTCCGCCAGAAAGCGGCGCGTGTTCTGAACCGGCGGATCGAAGCGAACGACCTCGCGCACGAAGGCCTCAAGCCGGCGCCGGTCGACCGCGCGCAGATAGGCGTCGCGCTGTGTCGCCGCCGCCAGCAGTGCAT
>JAESGS010000109.1_pt1 | contig 130329 bp, 144 predicted proteins | sample 9269761 | NCBI WGS metagenome assembly JAESGS01 (sample SAMN15741799, study PRJNA653493) | algae metagenome | isolation source: Cyanosarcina radialis HA8281-LM2 and co-occurring heterotrophs from damp... | place: USA: Makauwahi cave, Hawaii | collected 2011-01-06 | reverse complement strand
GCCCCCCCCCCGGGGGGGGGGGGGGCGTGGGGGGGGGGGTGAGCGCGTCCCCGGCCGGTGAGGATCGCGTCCGCGGAAGGGAGGTTACCCCCCTCCCTAACCCTCCCCCCCAAGGGGGGAGGGAACAAGAGTCGGGCCTCGCAAAGCCTCGGCCCGACCTACGAAACCACGTCCTCCTCGCCGACGTGCTGACCGACCCCCTGCCCCGCGTGGATGCGTTCTTCTGCGACCCAGGCCGCCGCGCCGACGGCCGCCGCTTCCTGTCGGTCGCCGACTATCAGCCACCACCAGCCGCCGTACTCGCACGGTTCCCGCCCGGCTTCCCGGCCGCGTTCAAGCTCGCCCCCGGCGTGCCGTGGGACGACCTGCACGCCTTCGACGGCGAAGCCGAGTTCATCTCCCTCGACGGCGAACTGAAGGAGTGCGTCCTTTGGCTCGGCCCGCTGAAAACGTGTCGCGTCCGAGCGACCGCCCTGCCCTCCGGCGAAACCCTCGCGGCCGTCGAACCCGCCGCGCCCCCGCCGACGAGCGAACCGCTCCACTACGTCTACGACCCCGACCCGTCGCTCACACGGTCCGGGCTGCTCACCAACTTCGCCGCCACCATCGACGGCCGGTTGCTCGACGAGCGGATCGGCTTCCTCACGTCCAACGATTTGAAACCGACGCCGTTCGCCACGATCTACGAGGTCGAGGAAACGCTTCCCTTCCACGCGAAGAAACTCGGCGAGTGGTTCCGCACGCACGACATCGGCCGCGTCACCGTCGTGAAGCGCGGCTCACCGGCCGACGCGGACGAGCTGCTCCGCAAGTGGAAGCTCGCCGGCACGCGACACCGCGAGGTGCTGCTCACGCAGGCCGCGGGGAGGCCGGTCGCGATCATCGCGACCCGCGCCGTATAACAACGCTGATTTTCAAACTCTCCGTGAGGTGCGGCCGTGGCGCTCGTGGTGCAGAAGTTCGGCGGGTCGAGTGTCAAGAACGCCGACCGCGTGATGGAGGCGGCGCGGAAGGCGATTCGTGCGAAACACGAGGGCAACCAGGTGATGGTCGTCGTCTCCGCCCAGGGCAGCACCACGGACGACCTCATCGCGAAGGCCCACGAGATCAGCGGCACGCCGTCCGCCCGCGAGATGGACATGCTCCTCGCGACCGGCGAGCAGATCAGCATTGCCCTCACCGCGATGGCGATTCAGGAACTCGGCGAGAAGGCGATCAGCTTCACCGGCCCGCAGATCGGCATCGTCACCGACAGCACGCACCGCAAGGCCCGGATCAAGAAGATCGACACGTCGCGGCTGTCGCAGGCGCTCGAGAGCGGGCACATCGTCGTCCTCGCCGGGTTTCAGGGCACGGACGAGCTGGACGACATCACAACCCTCGGCCGCGGCGGGTCGGACACCACGGCCGTCGCCGTCGCCGCGGCGCTGAAGCAGGCCGGGTACGAGGTGCAGTGCGAAATCTTCACCGACGTGGACGGCGTCTACACGACCGACCCGCGGATCGTGCCGGACGCCCGGAAGATGGACGCCATCAGCTACGACGAGATGCTCGAGATGGCGAGTATGGGCGCGGGCGTCATGCACTCGCGGAGCATCGAGTTCGCGAAGAAGTTCGACGTGCCGCTCATGGTCCGCAACTCGCAGTCGGACGCGCTCGGGACGTGGATCGTGCCGGAAGCGGACTGGATGACCGAGATCCCCGTGTGCGGCGTCGCCCTCGCCTACGACGAGGCCCGGCTGACGCTCGAAGGGCTGCCCGACCGGCCGGGCGTGAGCCACAAAATCTTTTCCGCGCTCGCGTCGGCGAACGTCGCCGTGGACATGATCGCACAGAGCGTCGGCAGTGGCGGGAAGGCAACCATCGGGTTCACGGTCATCAACACCGACCGCGAAAAGACGATCAAGACGCTCCAGCCGCTCATGACCGAACTCGGGGCGGCGATCCGCGAGATGGGGAAGGTCAGTAAGGTGTCGGTCGTCGGGGCCGGGATGCGGACCGTTAGCGGCGTCGCCGAGAAGATGTTCCGCGCGCTCGCGGCCGAGAAGATCAACCTGAAGATGATTACGACCGGCGACATCAAGATCAGCGTGCTGATCGAGGAGGAAGAGGTCACCGATGAGGTGATGAAAGACCCGGCCGGGGAGCCGATCAAGAAGGCGCATCTGGAGGCCCGTAAGGCCGTCCGCGGGCGGCAAGCCCTCCGCGCCGTTCACGCCGCGTTCGGGCTGTCGCAGCCGCGGAAGGGGGCGGGCAAGGCCGTCGGCGACTTCCTCAAGCGGCCGGTCCCGCTCGTGTCGCCGGGGTCGGACGACCGCCTGAACGCCGTCGCGAAGCTCGGCGGGATGGAAGACATTCTCGTCAGCGGCGTCCATCTCAACACGGAGCAAAGCCGCATCACGATCAGCGACCTGCCGGACCGGGCCGGGAACTGCGCGACGGTGTTCACGGCCGTCGCCGAGGCCGGGATTCTGGTGGACATGATCGTTCAGAACATGACCGGCCCCGGCAAGGCGGAACTCTCGTTCACCGTGCCGACCGTCGATCTACCGCGGGCGTTGAAGCTGACGCAGCAAGTGGCGAAGGCCATCGACCCGAAGTGCGAAGCGGTCGGCGACGCGAACGTCGCCGTCCTGTTCGTCCTCGGCGTCGGCATGCGGACGCACACCGGCGTCGCGAAGACCATGTTCGGGGCTCTCGCCGAGCGCGGGATCAACATCGCGATGATTAACACGAGTGAGGTGTGCCTCGGCGTCGTCATCGACAAGGCCCGCGGGGCGGAAGCCCTCGCGTGCCTGAAGGCGGCATTTCTCGTTGGCTGATCATTTCATGATCGGCACGCCACCTCCGGGCACAATCGGCGCACCCGCTTGCGGCACGGCCGGCCCGCCCGGAACCGGCGGCTGCGGTTGCGGCGCGACCACCGGCACGCCGCCCGGCAGCCCCGCAGCCGGTTCCCGAGGCGCGATCCCGGCTTCCGCCACCGGGGCGGCCCCTTGTCGGAAGTTCGTCATGTCGTGCCGGCGGATCACGATGCCGCCGCCGTTCGCCCCCGGCCCCATCGTGTAGACGCCGAACTTCCCGGTCGTCGTTTCCGCGATGTACAGCGCCGACTGGCCCTGCGTCACATACCCGGTCACCATCATGAAGTGAACGTCCTGCCGCGGCTCGACGCTGAACTCGGCCGCGAGATCGACCTCGGCGAAGCCGATGATCTTCCCCGCTTGCTTGTCGATGACCGTGCCCAGCAGCTTGCCGGACTTGTAGTCGAGAAGCCACACGCCGTCCGTCTGGATGCGCGGGTTGATCGACACTGCCCCGGTGGACATCACGTAGTCCTGGTAGCGGTCGCTCGCCGCCGCCCCGAGCTGCCGCGGCTGGCCGGCGTAGAACATCGTCGCCACCGCCCCGAGCGCGACCCCGACCGCGCCCGCCACCATCGCCCCTGCTCCCCGCATGGCCCGCCCCCCTCAACCGAGAGTGATTCGCTTGTCCGACGGCGATAGCGTGGCCCGCATAACCTGTCCAGCCGATTTTCCGTGAGGAACCCGCACGACCGGCGTAAAGTGAACGGGACGACCCGCCACGAGAGGATTCCGCCATGCAACGCACGGCCCGCCGCCAACTCGACGCCCGGTTCCTCGTGGATGCGTTCCTCCGGTTGCCGCGATCCGTTCAACTGGCGCTCGTGGGCGTCGCCGCCGTCGGCGCGCTTCTCTATTTCTCCGGGGCGTTCCAGAAGTCCAAACCTGCCGGGCAACCCACGCTCGGCGAGACCGGCGAGCTTACCCCGGTGAACCTCGACACGCCCGGCACCCGCGAGGTGTTCTTCGCGTTCTGGAACGTCGAGAACCTGTTCGACGACAAGAACGACAAGCGGCGGAGCGTGGACGAGGAGTACGACAACCCGTTCGCGGACAACGCCGAGCTGCGGCAACTGAAGCTCGACCGGCTCGCGACCGCGATCCTCAAAATGAACGACGGCAAGGGGCCGGACGTGCTGGCGTGCTGCGAGGTCGAGAGCGTCCGCGCCCTGGAACTGCTGCAAGGCACGCTCAACGCGAAGATCACCGACCCGAAGCTGAAGTACGTCTCGCTCGCGATGAAGAACCTCGACGGCGGGCGGCACATCGCGCCGGGCGTCGTCAGTCGATTCCCCCTCTCCCAGCAGCGCACGCGGATGCTCGAAACGAAGTCCCGGCTCCGCATCCTGGAGACGCACCTGTTCGTCAACGGCCACGACCTCTGCATCGTCGCGTCGCACTGGACCTCGAAGCTCCGACAGGACGACGGCGGGACGGGCGAGGCCGGTCGGGAGAAGTACGCCCGCGGCATCTACGACTATTACAAGTCGCTCGCGGACAAGAACGCGGACACGGACTTCCTCGTCTGCGGCGACTTCAACGAGACGCCGGACGCGAAGGAGCTGACGTTCGACCTCGGCGCGATCGGCGACATCAAGAAGGTCAAGGCCGGGGGCGAGTTCCCGCCGCTGCTGAGTCTGATGGCCGGGAAGACGGCCGACAAGTTCGGCACGATCTATTACAACAAGCCACTCATTTACGACCACGTCTGCGTGTCGCGGGGGCTGCTCGACGACGCCGGGTGGTCGTGCGACCCGGACTCGATCAAGACGGTCACGGACGGGCTGATCCGCACCGGCGCGACGCGGCGGGAGCCGTGGCGGTTCGGCGACCCGGACCGCAACCTCCGAGATTCGGAGCGCGGGTACAGCGACCACTTCCCCCTGACGGTGAAGCTGACCGTCCGCCCGGCGACGCCGACGAAGCAGTGAGGCACGTTCCGCACGCCCGGCAGGACCGGCACGACCGCGATTGCGGTTGCCGACTGTATCACCCGTCGCCGGGCCGACGTGCCGCCGAACGGCCGCCGGGCACTTGAACGACCCGCCGTTACCGGGTAACTTCCAGGAATAGGCTTCGCCGTCCGGTCGGAGGTTCGCATGTCGCGGGTTCTACTCACGGGCTTCCTCGTCGCCCTCGTCGCGTCCCCGTCGTCCGCCCAGGCCCCGCGCGCCGGCGACCCGTTCCGCACGGTCGAGCCGGCCCCGGCTCCCGGCGACAAGGCCGGGAACTGGACGCTGCACTTCCGGTACGCCCCGCCCCGCATCCTCACCGTGGACGTGCCCGGCAAGGGGAAGGTGACGGCGTGGTACATGATCTACCGCATCTATAACACGACCGCGAACCCGCAGGCCGTCACGTCGCTGAAGTTCGAACTCGTGACGAAGGACTTGTACACCCGCCACCTCGACGAGCCGCAGCCGGCGGTGTTCAAGGCCATCGCCGCGAGGGAAGACCCGGACAACGTGATGAACCTCCAGACGACGGTGCAGGTCACGCAGAACCCGATCCCGGTGACGAAACCCGACTCGTTCCCGCGGTACGTGTCCGGGCTGGCGATCTGGACCGACGTGCCGCTGCGGGCGAAGACGACGAACAAGTTCAGCGTCTACGTCAGCGGGCTGTCCGACGGGCTGGTGGCGGAGAAGAAGGACGACGGGAAGAAGCTCATCAAGGTGAAGACGCTGCAACTCGACTTCTCGAAGCCGACCGATAGCACCAACCCCGGCATCGACGACATCAAGCGGGAGAACAACGGCGGCCTCGGCGGGGAGCGGTGGATCTACCGGCCGGTCGATCCGATCGACACGACGGCGGCCGCGGCCCCGAAGGGGAATTAACCGTCGGCGGCCGGCCCCCGGCTGACCGACCGGACGAACGCGATCACCACGGCCGTGACGATGAGTACGGCCATCACCCACTCCGGGTTCCGCCTCAGCCACGCGATCCCCTTCCGCGCCGACACGCCGACCGCCTTCCGCGGCTTCGACTCCCGCATCCCTTCCCGCAACCCCAAGTAGCGGCTCCGCAGGTGGGCCGTGGCGTAGGCCCAGTCGGTGGCGAGTTGCTGCCGCTGCGTCAGCACCAGATTCCGAAAAATGGGCAGCGCGTGCTGGTTGCTCACGAGCGTGAGAACTAGCTGTCCGTGTTCGACGAACCACGCGCGGTCGGCGTCCACGGCGACGGTCCGCCGCGCCTCGCGGACCGACTCCACGAACCCGAACACGGTCGCGGGCGTGGCCAGGTCTTCGGACGGGACCGAGAAGTACGGTTGCAGCTTCTCCCACGCCTTCAGCACCCGCCGCATGGCGACGAGTTCGCCGTACCCCTTCCGCCGCTCGGCCGGGGAGTACGTCGCCCCCGGCGGGACCGGCTCGACATTCGGTACGTCCACGCCCGGCAGGGCGGGCTTCGGCTTCTTCTTTTTCTTCTTCGGCTTCTTCAGTTTGGGCGGTCGCGGCTTCGCCGGCGGCCTCTTCTCCAGCATTCGCGGCACGGACACGACCTCGGCTTCGAGGACAACCGGCTGCGCGGACTTCCCAGCGAGCACGTCGGCGTCGAGGACGATGTCGTTCGCGGCCGTCCGTTGCCGTTCGCGTTCCAGTTTCGACTGCTGGGCCGCGCGGTTCGCCTCCTCGATGAGCGAAATCATTGCCTGGGCGAGCCGGTTCATCCCCTCGGTGACGAGGTCCGGGTGAACCAGTTGGTGCGGCCGCAGCTTCTCCATCTGCCCGAGTGCCCGTTGCTCCACGTCCATCGCGGAGATCGGCCCGGCGGGGACACCGAGGAGTGCCCGGTCGTCCGGCGGCCACGGCCCCGGCGGGAGGGCTAGCCAATTGCGCAGGAGGTCGAGGTTCATTGGTCGGGCTGTTTTACGAACTCGAAGTTGCCCTTGCCGCGACTTCGGCGGGGACGGTAAAAGGGGCAATTCTCACGACCCGTTGGATGCCCCGGTCGACGGAGCGGCCGCTTCATGCGTAGTTTTTATCGCGCGCTCAAGTTCTCCTGGGTGTACCGCGGGCGGCTCCTCTTCTCCGTGGTCTGCGCGATCCTCGTGGCGGCCCTGTGGGGCGCGAACATCTCCAGCGTCGGCATCGTCCTCACGATCCTGGCCGAGAACAAGACGCCGCACCAGAAGGTCCAACAGAAGATCGACGAGCTTGAAGCCGAAAAGCAGAGATGGGAAAAGGAGCAGACCGACGTTCAGGCCAAGTTGAAGGAGGTCGAAAAGCAACCGAACGCGGTGGACCGCGAGAACGTCCTCCGGCGACTGAACGACAAGCTCGCCGCCATCCACGGCCACCTGCAAGACGTGAACGCGCGGCTTTATTGGAACCGCCTCTTGCAAATGCAGATCACGCGGTTCCTACCGAACGACCCGTTCGAGATGTTCGTCTGGGTCATGGTCGCCGTCGTCGTCGGCGTCGGGCTGAAAGGCGTCTTCGACTTCGGCCAGGAAGTCCTCGTCGGCGGGACGATCAATCGCACCCTGTACGACATCCGCAACCGGCTGTTCCGGTCGCTCGTCCACCAGGACACGAAGCAACTGGCGGAGGCCGGCACGTCCGAGGTCATGTCCCGGCTGACGAACGACGTGGAGCAGCTCGGCCAAGGCATCAAGACACTCTACGGCCGCCTCGTCGTCGAGCCGCTGAAAGCGCTCGTGTGCCTGTACCTCGCGTTCCAGATATCGTGGCAACTCACCGGCGTGTTCGTGGTCCTCGTGCCGCTCGCCCTCATCATGCTGACGAAGCTCAGCCGGATGATGCGGCGGGCCGCGAAGAAGTTACTCGAGCGGATGTCCGACCTGTACCAAATCATCCGCGAGACGATCGACGGCATCCGAGTCGTGAAGGCGTTCACGATGGAACCCTACGAGCGGAGGCGGTTCCGCCGGGCGGCCGACGACTACGCCCGGCGGGCGCAGCGGGTGTCGAACATCGACGCGTTCGCGGGGCCGATGATCGAGTGGCTCGGCGTCATCGCACTCGGGTGCGCGCTCACGACCGGGGCATACCTTGTCATCACAGGCAATAAGCGGATCCTCGGCATGAACATGCGGGGCGACGACCCGCTCGGGTTCACCGAACTGCTGACGCTCTACACGCTGCTCATCGCCGTCGCCGACCCGGTGCGGAAGTTGTCGAGCGTGTACACGAAAATCCAGGCCGGGGCGGCCGCGGCGGATCGCATCTTCGCGCTCGCGGACAAGGTTCCGACGGTGACCTCGAACGCGGACGGCCCGGTGCTGCCGCGGCACGCGCGGGCGATCGAGTTCCGCAACGTCACGTTCGCCTACGACGAGGCCACGGAGACGCCCACGCTCAACGTGGTGAACCTTCACGTCGCGGCGGGCGAAACCGTCGCGCTCGTCGGCCCGAACGGGTGCGGCAAGTCCACGCTCCTCGGCCTCTTGCCGCGGTTCTACGACCCCGATGTCGGCATGGTGCTGATCGACGGCATCAACGCCCGCACGGTCAACCTCCGCAGCCTGCGGAAGCAGGTCGGCGTCGTCACGCAGCACACGGTGCTGTTCCAGGACACGGTCTTCAACAACATCGCCTACGGGAAGCCCGGCGCGACCCGTGAGGAAGTCGAGGCCGCCTCGCGGAAGGCGTTCGCCCACGAGTTCATCGAGATGCTGCCGGGCGGGTACGAGACGGTCATCGGCGGCGGGTGGAAGCCGTCCGGCGGCCAGGAGCAGCGGCTGGCCCTCGCGCGGGCGATCCTTCGCAACCCGAGCATTCTGATCCTCGACGAGTTCACGAGCCAGATCGACCCGGAGAGCGAGGCGAAGATTCACCTGGCAATCAAGGAGTTCGTGAAGGGCCGGACGACGTTCCTGATCACGCACCGGATGTCGAACGTGGAAATCGCCGACCGGATCGTCGTGATGGACGCCGGCAAGGTCGTGGCCGTCGGCACGCACCCGCTCTTGATGGCGAGCTGCCAACTCTACCAGCGTCTGTACGACGCGCAGCTCGTCCTCCGCTCCGACGCGGCGTAACCCCTGACTTCCGAAGTCCGGCTTCGACTTCGGAAGTCGTTGCGGACGAGGGGCTGTTGCCGGTGGCTGAAACTCCGTGAGAGGATCGACTTCCGAAGTCGAAGCCGGACTTCGGAAGTCTGGCGCTTCTCCCAACCCCGCTACGACCATAAGGTGAACGGTGGCCTTCTTCTCACGGTCCACCGATGCCGCCGCCTGAACCCGAACCCGTCACGATCGTCATTCCCGTCCACAACGGCGCGGACAAGCTCGAACCGGCCCTCCGAGCGTGGTCCGAGTTCCTGCAAACTCAACTCGGCCGCGGGTACGACCTCGTCGTCATCGACGACGGCAGCACGGACAAGACGCCGACGATCCTCGAACAACTCGTCGGCTCCATCCCGAACCTACGGTTGCTGAAGCACGACCGCCGCCGCGGGTACGGGGCGGCCCTCCGCACGGCCCTCGCCGAACCGACGCACCCGATCCTTTGCTACACGGCCGTCGATTACCCGTACACGCCGAGCGACCTCACGAAGTTGCTGAAGCGGCTCGGCGAATCGGTCCCCGTGTACGACGTGCATCGCACGGTCGAGGCGGTCAGCGGCTGTCGCACCGGCCGGCCGGTCCCCGCGGTCTGGAAGCTCGTCGGCCGCGGTTACCGCCTGTTCCTCCGCGTCGCGCTCGGCATCGCCCCGCCGCCGCTCGACGGGTGGCTCGGCTTCCAAGAACACTTCCGCTCCTGGGTGCTGTGGCTCGTCATGGGCGTGCCGCTCGTGGACGTGCGGGCCGCGTTCAAGGTGTTCCGCCGTTCGGTCTTCGACCGGTTCCCGCTCCAGTCCGACAGCGACTTCGTCCACGCGGAAATCTTCGCGAAGCTGACGTTCCTATCCGTCCTCGTCGCCGAGGAGCCACTGACGCCGAAGCCGGACGAAACGCCGGCGACGGAGTGGGCCGACTTCTGGACGGTGTTCAAGGACGCGCAGTTCCACAGCCCGCCGCCCGCGGTTTCGACCCCCGTGCCGCCATGACCGCCGATGGCCGCGAGCGCATCCTGTTCGTGACCGGCAAGCTCGCGGAGCCGTCCCTCCGCCGGGTGCTGGCGGAGTTGCAACCGAAGGCGTCGTTCGAGGCGGAAGTCGCCGTCCTGCCGATCACCGTCGCGGCCCTGATGACGACGAAGTGGGTCGCGAGCCATCTCACCGTCCCCGAATCCATCGACCGCATTTTGTTACCCGGCCTTTGCCGCGGGGAAGTGAACGAGATCGCCAGTCGCCCGACGGCGCTCGGGCCGAAGGACTTGCGCGACCTGCCGGAATACTTCGGCCACCGGTCCGGCCCGCCGCCCGGCTACGGCGGCCACGACATCGAAATCGTCGCCGAGATCAACCACGCCCCGAAGTTGACGCTCGACGAAATCTTGACGCTCGCCCGCCGCCACCGGGCCGACGGCGCGGACGTGATCGACCTCGGCTGCGATCCCGGAACGACGTGGCCACGGGTCGGGGAAACCGTGTCGGCCCTGCGGTCCGAAGGGTTCAGCGTCTCCATCGACTCGTTCGACCCGGCCGAGGTCGAAGCGGCGCTCGCGGCGGGGGCGGAGTTGGTCCTCAGCGTGAACGGCTCGAATGTTAACCTCGCGAAGCAATGGTGCGACTCGTTCCCCGACATCGAAGTCGTCGCCATCCCGGACACACCGACCGATCTCGAAAGCCTGGATCGCACCGTCGAGAAATTGCAGCAGTTCGGCGTGAAGCACCGGCTCGACCCGATCCTCGAACCGATCGGCTTCGGCTTCGCCGCGTCGCTCGGGCGATACGTCGAGACGCGCCGCCGCCACCCGGACGCCGAGATCATGATGGGCATCGGCAACCTGACGGAACTGACCGACGCCGACTCCGCGGGAATCAACGTCATGCTCGCCGGGTTCTGCCAGGAACTCGGCGTGCGGAGCGTGCTGACCACGGAGGTCATCAACTGGGCGCGGAGCAGCGTGAAGGAGTTCGCCCTCGCCCGACGGCTGGTCTACCACGCCGTCCGCGAGAAAGTGCTCCCGAAGCGGCTCGAACCGAACCTCGTCCTCCTCCGCGACCCGAAGTTGCACGTTCACGGTGAGGACACGCTGCGAGAGTTGGCCTCGCGGATCACCGACCGCAACTACCGCATCTTCGCCGAGCGCGGCGAGCTGCATGTCCTCAACGGCAAGATGTACCTCCGCGGGACTGACCCGTTCGTGCTGTTCGAGCAGATTCAGGAGCGCGACGAGAAGATGGACCCGTCGCACGCCTTCTACCTCGGCTACGAGCTGGCGAAGGCGGTGACGGCCCTGACGCTCGGCAAGAACTACGAGCAGGACCGTGCCCTGCGATGGGGCTTCCTGACCGTGCCAGAAATCAGCCATCGGACCGCGGGGCTATAATCACGTCATGGCCGCGTCGAACCCGCCGCTCGTTGAGGAGTTGATCCCCTGCCCCGACCCGTGGGACGTGGCCCGCCAGCTCGCCCACCTGCCGCACCTGCTGTTCCTCGATTCGTCCGAGCGCCACCCGGACCGTGGGCGGTACTCGTATGTGATGGCCGATCCGGTCGAGACGATCACCGACTTGAAGGATTTTCGGACGAATGATTCGCCCGCGGTGTCCGGGCTGCCGCCGTTTCAGGGCGGCTACGCCGGTCAGTTCGGGTACGGGTTGGCGAATCAGTTCGAGCGAGTACCGCGACCACGGCAGGACGAGTTCCAAGTTCCCGACCTGTTCGTGAACCGGTACGACTGGGTCGTCTCTTTCGACCATCAAAGGAACCGGGCGTGGCTCGTTTCGCGAGGGCGGGCGAACTCATCGGGGCTACGCGAGATCAAGGCTCTCTTCGAGTCGCGCACCCCGTTTACCGGCTATGCCAAGCGGAACGAACAACCTTCGCGGCCAGACAGCTTCGTGTCGCGGCCGACCGGGGGCACGGTAGGCCCGAACGTGCATTCCAACTTTACGCGAAACGAGTACGTCACGGCCGTCGAGCGGGCCATCGAGTACGTTCACGCCGGAGACACCTTTCAAGTCAACCTCTCGCAGCGGTTGCTCGCTCCCTTGACGGAGCACCCGCTGGAACTTTACGGCCGCCTCCGCCGCGCGTCCCCGGCCCCCTACGCCTGCTACTTCGACATGGGTGACTACCAAATCGCCTCCGCGTCGCCGGAGCAGTTCCTGAAGGTCACGGACGGCGAGGTCGTCACCCGGCCCATCAAGGGCACGCGGCCCCGCGGCTACACGCCGGAGGAAGACGCCGCCCGCCTGCTCGACCTGGTGACGAACCCGAAGGACCGGGCCGAGAACGTCATGATCGTGGACCTACTCCGCAATGACCTCGGCCGCGTGTGTGAGTACGGGTCGGTCCGCGTGCCGAAGGTGTGCGAGGTCGAGACGTACAATTACGTCCACCACCTCGTCTCCGAGGTCCGCGGCAAGCTGCGGCCGGGGCTGACGCCGTTCGACCTGCTGCGGGCCGCGTTCCCCGGCGGGTCCGTCACCGGCGCGCCGAAGGTACGGGCGATGGAGATCATCGCGGAGTTGGAGCCGACCGCCCGCGGGCCGTACTGCGGCAGCGTCGGGTTCATCGGGTTCGACGGGGCGATGGACTCGAACATCCTGATCCGCACGTTCACCGCCGGCCGCGGGTGGCTGCAGTTCCCGGTCGGCGGCGGCATCGTCGCGGATTCCGACCCGGAACGCGAGTACGAGGAAACCCTCCACAAGGCGGCCGGCCTCTTGCGGGCGTTGAAGACATGATCCTCGAAGGGCTGGTGACGACGACGAATTCCGACGGGTCGCCGCACCTCGCGCCGATGGGCCCGCGCGTGACGGCCGACCTGCGGACATTTTTGCTTCGCCCGTTCCCGACTTCGACGACGTACCAGAACCTCCGCCGGCACGGCGAGGGCGTGCTGCACGTCACCGACGACGTGCTGCTGCTCGCGAAGGCGGCCGTCGGCAAGGTAGACGCTTTTCCGCCGCACCGGCGGGCCGGCCACGTCCGCGGGTTCATTCTGAGTGATGCGTGCCGGTACTTAGAGTTTCGTGTGAAGTCGCTCGACGACTCGGAGCAGCGGGTGCGGATCGAGGCCGAGGTTGTCGCGACCGGAACACAACGGGACTTCTTCGGCTTCAACCGCGCGAAACACGCGGCCCTCGAAGCCGCGATCCTGGCGACGCGGTTCCACATTCTGCCGGCAGACGAGATCGAAGCCGAGTTCAGGCGGCTGCGGGTGATCGTGGACAAGACGGCCGGGCCGCAGGAGTTCGAGGCGATGGCGTTCCTGGAACGCGAGTGGGCAGACTACCGCGCGAGGGCCACCCGATGACGGTCGTGGCCCCGTGTCGGCTTCACTTCGGGCTGTTCCATGTCCCGGTCGAAAGGTTGACCGCGTGGCCCGACGGCACACCGGTGAGGAACTTCGGCGGCCTGGGGATGATGGTGGTCGATCCACAAGTCCGCGTTCGCGTAACATCCTCACGGCAGTTCATGCCAGCCAACGGCAGCCTCGCCGACCGCGCGACGGCGTTCGCGAAGGTCGTGGGGGACCGGATCACGTTCCCGTCCTCCGGCAGCTACCTCCGCTTCCACGCGGACGGGCCGCCGGAACATGTGGGCCTCGGCGTCGGCACGGCCCTCGGCATGACATTGGCGTTCGCCGCCAACGACGCGGAAGGTGGCAATTACGTTCCGCAGCAACAACTACCCGCGGTAGTCGGCCGCGGCCGACGGTCGGGTATCGGCGTTCACGGCTTCTACTACGGTGGCTTCATCGTCGATGACGGCAAGCTCGGCGACGAGTTGCCCGTCTTGCGGGAACGCATCGACGTGCCGTCCGACTGGCGAGTCGTGCTGGCCCGGCCGCCCGTGCCCGGCGCGTGGCACGGCGAAGCCGAACGAACCGCGTTCCGCCGCCGGCGGTCGGCGGCCGAAGCCCTCGACACCACTTCCCGACTGTCACGGCTCGCGAGCGAGTTCATCGTCCCCGCGCTGAAGCGGGCCGACTTCGACACGTTCGCCGTGAACCTGACGGACTTCAACCGGATCGCCGGCGAGCCGTTCGACGACGACCAGGGTGGCCCCTACGCGGGACCGGCGGTCGCCGGGATCATCGACGAGCTGCTCGAGTGGGGCGTCCGCGGCGTCGGCCAGTCGTCGTGGGGACCGACCGTGTTCGCGTTCGCCCGGAACGAGGCCGAGGCGACCGAACTGGCGGACCGGCTGCGTGACCGCTTCCCGAACCTCGCCGACCTGCGGGTGACGGCCGCTGACAACCAGGGCGTGAGAGTTCTACCCGACGATCAGCCGGGTTAAGCCGACGAGGAACACGTCCGCCGACAAGACGAGCAACGAGCAAATCACGACGCTATCGGTCGCCGCCGTGCCGACTTCTTCCGACCCGCCGCGGGCGGACAGGCCGAGGTAGCAACCCGTCACGCCGGTCAGGAAGCCGAAGGCGAGCGTCTTCAGCAGCGCGGGCAGCACGTCGAAGAGGTACAGTTCCCGCATCACGGCTGTTTGGTACTTAAGCCACGTCGTCTGGCCGATGACCGACTCCGCGACGAACCCGCTGCCGATGGCGAGTGTGGCGATCAGGACGTGCAACAGCGGCACGGCCAGGACGCACGCCAGCACTCGCGGGGCGACGAGCCGCTTCATCGGCGACACGCCGAGCAGCTCGAGCGCGTCCACCTGCTCGTTCACCCGCATGGCCGCCAGCTCCGCGCCGATGCTCGCGCCGGTGCGGGCCGCCACGATCAGCCCCGCGCCGATGGGGGCGAGTTCCAACAGCACGGCCGCCGCGAGAAACGTCGGCAGGAACTCGACGGCCCCCGTGCCGGTCTTCTGCAACACGCCGCGGGTGTGCATCCAGATGACGACGCCGAGCGCGAGGCCGGCGACCGCCGCCAGCGGCAGCCCGCCGACGAGCACGCGGTAGAACGGCCGCAGCCACAGGCCGGGCCGGACGGCGGTGCGGAACAGGGTGACGAGCGCGAGAGCCGAGAAGTGCGTCCAGTGGCCGACGGCGGCGAGCGTGTTCATGGGGGCGTCGGTTTCGTGGCCGCGAAGGTCCAGTGGCGGTCGGTCGTTTGCCTCACCGAATCCGAGGCGAACCCGAGTCCGCCCACGATGGATCGGACATCGTCCAGGGACAATGCCGCCCGCAACGAGTTCGCGAACAGCGTCCGCTGATGGTCATTCGCGTCCCCGGCGTAAGTCTTGACGAGCCGTGTGAGTTCTTCCTCCGACTCCGGCCGCAACAGGTCGCGGACGAACAGCGCCCCGCCCGGCCGACAGACGCGGACCATCTCGGCGAAGCAGTCGGTGGGGTTGGGAATGTGATGAATGATGCTGTTCGACACGACGGCCGCGAAGTGCCCGTATGGGTAGGCTAACTCGCGGCCGTTCACCTTCTCCAACTTGATCCGCTTGCCGAACCCGGCCCCCGATACGTTCCGGGCCGCGATCCGCAGCATCTCGTCGGCGAGGTCGATGGCGACCAGTGCTACCCGCGGCGACTGCCGGCACATCTCGATTGGGATTTGCGCGGTCCCCGTTCCGACATCGAGGAGAGGGTTGTCGGCGTGCGGGAAGGTCGAAAAAAAATCCGCCGCGAACGCCCGGTTCACGGCGGAGTGGTCCATCTCGTCGTAGTCGCGGGCCTCGTCGGGCGTGTCCATCACTTCGGGTTCGAGGACGCGCTCCAACATGGCGGCTCCGATCAAGTCAGGCAGAGGTCCGGTTCGACCGCGTCCGACGGTTCCCGCTCGGCCCGCCGGTGCAGTTCGTCCCGGCATTCCGCGATCAGTTGGTCGCGGAGCGCCCAGTTGTGGACGCCGCAGCGGTCCCATTCGAGCAGCACGGCGGACGTGGCCGGGTTCATTTTCGCAACCCGCGTCAACCAGACAACGCCCGCGTCGGTTTGAAGTTGTTCCGTCTTCGGGTGGTGCCACGCCAGGTGCGTCGCCAGGCAACCCTGTGAGGCACACCGGGTGAACGCCCCGTGAATGAGCAGCGGGCTGGCGGCTTCCAAAAGCTCCACGATTCGCTCCAGGCCGCGATTGGTCGCGTGGGGAAGCCAACGGGTGCGGAACTCCTGAAGCGTCGGTAGCGTCGCCATTAGCACTCCTCCCGCGGTTCTGGCGGTCGAAGACCAGGGCGGCCCAAGTCCTGGGCCGAAAGTATCGACAGTTAAATGAGTGTTCTTGCGTTGCCGCGGAACACGTTTTGGGGACTTTTTGTCGCTGTTCTGGGTGGTCTCAATTCCCGCCGAGGTGAGGTACAGGCGGGCACAGCGGTCAAGTCTGGGGGCATCCTACTGCCCGCCGGCGCGGGGTGTCAAGGATGCCACCTGGAGGCAGGCCTTGGGTTCCGGACTTGGGCGCGCGGACTACTATCCCCCCACGGTACTTACGGAGACGATGAAGGAGGAAAGATTTTTTCGATTTTCCCGGCCGTCGATCTGAACAAATAGCCAAAGACATCGGGCCGAACGATTGGGCGATCCGATATCTTAATAATGGCATTTCATGAGATAGAGAGGCAAGGTTTCAATTTGATTTAAAGTTCTGTACGTCAGTCGAGCAAACCCTCGCTCGCTCGACTGACTCATCATCCCAGCCGCCTTACTGCCGTTCCGGACGTAGCCCACGCACCACGGCCCCGGCCTTCCACATCTCGCTCTCCGCTATCTCCTTCAGTTCCTTCTCGAGCTGCTGCCGGTAGTCCGGCTTGCTGTTCGCCTCCAGCGTGCGGCGGGTTTCCTCGCCGGTCGCCACGGACTCGTACAGCTTCTCGAACACCGGCTTCGACGCGTCGCGGAAATGTTTGAACCAATCGAGCGCGCCGCGCTGCGCCGTCGTCGAGCAGTTCGCGTACATCCAGTCCATGCCCCGCTCGCCGATGAGCGGGTAGAGGCTCTGCGTCGCCTCCTCGACCGTCTCGTTGAACGCCTCGCTCGGGCTGTGGCCGTGCGCGCGAAGCACCTCGTACTGAGCGAGCCACAGGCCGTAGATCGCGCCCATGAGCACGCCGCGCTCGCCCGTCAGGTCGGAGAACACTTCCTTCTGGAACGTTGTCTCGAACAGATAACCAGACCCGATGGCGACGCCGAGTGCCAGGCAGCGCTCGCGGGCCTTGCCGGTGGCGTCCTGGTGAATCGCGAAGCTGCTGTTGATGCCGCGGCCTTCGAGGAACAACCGGCGGACGGTCGTGCCGGACCCCTTCGGCGCGACCAGGATCACGTCGATGTCCGCGGGCGGGATCACGCCGGTCTGGTCCTTGTAGACGATCGAGAACCCGTGGCTGAAGTAGAGCGCCTTGCCCTTCGTGAGCAGCGGCTTCAGCTTCGGCCACATGTCCTTCTGCCCGGCGTCGGACAGCAGGTACTGGATGACCGTGCCCTTCGCCGCGGCCTCTTCCGGCTCGAACAGCGTCTTGCCGGGAACCCAGCCGTCTTCGAGGCAGAGGTCGTAAGCCTTGCCGCCCTTCCGCTGGCCGACGATGACGGTGACGCCGTTGTCCCGCATGTTCAGCGACTGGCCGCGGCCCTGCACGCCGTACCCGAGGACGGCGACCGTCTCGCTCGCCAGGATTTGCTTCACCTTCGCCGGCGGGTAGTCGGCCCGCTCGATGGCCACTTCCTTGAACTCGCCCACGATCATGTCTTTCATCGTCGTCGCACCTCGGTGGATGGGGAGAACCGCACGGACAGGATACTCGCCGATTAACTCGGCGTCAAGAATCTTGACATCAAGATACTTGCGGGTAAGCTGTAGGGCATGGGACAGGACGCGGACGTGATCGACCGGATGATCGCCGACTGGCAGCGGGTGCGGCCGGACCTCGACCCGTCGCCGCTCGCGGTCGTCGGGCGGGTGATCGTCCTCGCCCGCCACCTGGAGCAGAGCGTCGAGGCCGTGCTGAAGCCGCACGGGCTGACGCTCGGCCAGTTCGACATCCTCGCCACGCTCCGCCGCCGCGAGCCGCACGGCGGGCTGAACCCGACGCAGCTCTGCGAGAACGTGGCGCTCACGTCCGGCGGCATGACTTCGCGGCTGGACAAGCTGGAAGCGGCGAAGCTGATCGAGCGGCAACCGGACCCGACCGACCGCCGCGGCGTGGTGGTCGTGCTGACGGCGAAGGGGCGGAAGCTGATCGACGCGGCGACGCGGACGCGGTTCGAGGAGGCGGCCGACTCGATGCCGACCCTGTCGGCCGCGGAGGTGGGGCGGTTGGAAGAATCCTTGCGAAAGTGGCTCGCGGCGTATTCCTAATCGTCCACCACTTCTTCCATCAACGAAATCGCGATCACGTCCTTGCGGCTGACGAGTACCCGCTTGCGGTTCCGCTTCACGCCCGTCGATACGGATCCCGCGACGTAGTTCTCGCGGGTGTTGTCCGTGTCCCGCAGGTCGTGTAGGTCGCAGTTCCTCACATCGAGGAAGTGGTCGTCGAACGCCTTCAGCAGCCCGAGGCAGACGAACTCGCTGTGGAAGTCGATGACGACCTTCTTGCCGATGAACTCGTCGAGCATGTGACACTCCAAACCTGACTTCCGAAGTCCGGCTTCGACTTCGGAAGTCGATCCCGCGCAGGGGGCGTCCGAAGTCCCGGCAACCGCCCCTCCGTCCGCCCGACTTCCGAAGTCGAAGCCGGACTTCGGAAGTCGGGCGCGCGAAAAAATCGGCCTCGCGTCCGCCCCACAGTTTGTGTATGAAGCGGCCCTCAAGATTCTCGACTCCCGCGCGGCCGGAGGGCTTCGGTTGTCCCGCCACCAGTTCCTGTGCGTCCTCGCCCTGTTCGGCGTGTACTGCCTGCTCACGCCCGTCGTGCCGCCGTTCGACGACGAATTCTACTACTGGTGCTGGGCCGAGAGGCTGCAACTCAGCTACTACGACCACCCGCCGATGACGGCGTACATGATCCGGGCCGCGACGTTCCTCCTCGGCGACACGCTACTGGCTGTGCGACTGCCCGCGTGCGTCTCGACGACGTTCGTCTTCGGCGTGGTCCTCGCACTCTGCCGGCCGAAGGCCGTCGCGTGGTGGCTGCTCGTCACGCCGTTGTTCAGCTTCGGGGCGGTCATCGTCACGCCGGACACGCCGCTGCTCATGTTCTGGGCGGCCTACGTCTACTGGCTGGTGAAGGTCCACGAGCGGCTGACGCCACCGGACGGCGAGGGAGACATCCCCTTGCACTACTGGTTGCTCGGCGGCCTGATCTTGGGCTGTGGCGTCCTCGGCAAGTACACGACCGGCCTCGCCGTGCCGGCCGGATTCGCGACGTTCCTGTTCGTCGGCCGGTGGCGGAAGTGGTTCCTCGGCTACGCCCTGCACGGCGTCATCGCGTTCCTCGTCGCGTCGCCGATCCTGATCCACAACCTTCGGCACGACTTCATCCCGCTGATGTACCAGTGGAAGCACTCGATGGGCACGACCGACCCGAACCTGAAGCGGTTCGCGGAGTTCGTCGGCATCCAGGTCGTGCTGGCCGGGACGATGCCGTTCGTGCTGCTGCCGTGGGCGTTCCTGAATTGGCGGCGGCTCGTCGCCGACCCGCGGCTGCGGGTCTGCCTCTGCCTGTACGGGTTCCCGATCCTGTTCTTCCTGTACAAAGCGACCCGCGGGCCGCTCGAAGGGAACTGGGCGCTTGTCAGCTACATCGCGTTCTGGCCGCTCGCCGCGGAGTGGTACGCCGGGGTGCGGCACAAGGCGGTCTGGCGGTGGGCGATGCCCGCGTCGTTCCTCGTGCCGGCGCTCGCGATGGCGTTCGCGGTGATTCACCTGGTTCACCCGTTCGCGGTCATCCCGCCGATCAAGGACCGGCTCATCCGGCAGGCCGAGAAGTTCAAGCTCGCCTACGAGATCAAGGCGGCCGTGGACCGGCTGCCGGAGAAGCGGCCGGTTTTCACGGACACGTACCAGTGGGTGGCGCTCTTACGGTTCGTCGGCGTGGACGCGCGGCAGATCGACGGCGTCACACGCCCCAGTCACTTCACGCAGTTGCCGGAGAAGCTGACCGACCACCCTCGCGGCTACCTGTTTTGGGACGGCGACCCGTGGACGTTCGACCCGGAGCGGCCGAACCGGAAGCTGCTGTCGAGCGACGGGCTGGGGAAGCGGACCCCGATAGTGGCGTTTCCTCTACACGTCCGCGGCGAGTTGGTCGCCGGGTTCGTGATCTGGGAGTACGAAACAATCCGATGAATGGACTCAGCGAAAGTCTCGCGCCAGTCGCCAGCACATGCTGGCGAAGACGCACAGGACGCCGAGGCAAATGACCACGTTCGGAATCGGCATCTGTTCCTTGTGGTTGAGGAGTTCGCGAATCTCTTGATGGGGCATTTGCGGTTCGGGTCGGCGTCTCTTTTTGAGCGGGCGGGATTGCGCCGCGACGACCGCAAGAAGTGAACCGACGATCACCAACACGATCCCGAAGGCGAGTAGGAACCAGGGAAGACTCGTCACGGCGATCGTCTCCTCTCCCGGAATCGGCGTGGCACTCGGGATTCGAGTGCCACGCCGTCGCCCCGGCTTCGCTTAGACGAACTTCGTCTTGCCCGGAACCGGCGTCGGGCCGACCTTGTGCTCGGACTTCAGCGTCCAGTCCTTCGGCATCGTGTCCTCCTGGCTTTCCAGCGCCTGCTTCCAGGTCAGCGTCGGCTTCACGGCCGTGTACGTCGCCATCCGGCCCATGATCGCCGTCATCGTGCTCTCCGTGACGTTCTGCAACTCGTTGACGTGCTTGCCGCCGGCCTTGATGCTGGCGATCAGGTCCTTGTGTTCCTGCACGTAGGGCTTGCTGTCCTCGAACGGGATCGGCTTGCCGTTCAAGCTGGCCTGGCCGTCGGCCGTGCGGATCGTCCCCTTCGTGCCGACGATCATCTCGGACACGTCCGTCGGGCCGGGGTAGTGGCGGCAGTAGCTGGCGATCTTCACCCCGTTCGGGTACTCGAACTCGACGGCGAAGTGGTCGAAGATGTGGCCGACCTCCTGCGGGTCGCCGTTCGGCCGGGCCGACGTGCCGCCCATCCGCCCGCCCATGCCGACGGCCTTCAGCGGGTGCGCGCCGATGAACCAGTTCATCACGTCCAGGTTGTGGACGTGCTGCTCGACGATGTGGTCGCCGCACAGCCACAGGAAGTGGTACCAGTTGCGGAGCTGGTACTCGATGTCCGACTCGCCGTCCTGCCGCTTGTTGAACCAGATGCCGTCGCCGTTCCAGGCGCACCGGCCGCCGACGATCTCGCCGATGTCGCCGTTCTTGACCCGCTTCTCGACTTCGAGGTAGCACTTCTGGTGGCGGCGTTGCGTCCCGGCGACGATGGCGAGGTTCTTCTTCTTCGACTCCTCGACCAGCTCCAGGCACTTGCGGATGCCCGGCGCGTCCACGGCCACCGGCTTCTCGCAGAAGATGTGCTTGCTCTTCTCGACGGCGTAGGCCAGGTGGATCGGCCGGAAGCCGGGCGGCGTGGCGAGGATGATCACGTCCGCGCCGGAGTCGATGACCTGCTTGTACGAATCCAGGCCGCTGAACGCCCGGCCCTTCACGTCCACCCGGTCCTTGTACTGCTTGGTCAGGTTCGATTCGAGGTTCGTGACCTTCGGCTCGAACACGTCGCCGATGGAATGCACGATCACCGACTTGTCGGCCGTCAGGCTGTCGCGGATGGCCCCGCTGCCGCGGCCGCCGCAGCCGATCAGGCCGACCTTGATCTTGTCGTCGCCGGCGGCGCGGACGGCGGGCACGGCGGCGGCCGCGAGGGCGGCCACGCTCCCGGCCTTGATGAAGTCACGACGGTTCGACGCGGTCATGGAGAGTCTCCGGTTCGGAAAGAGGATAGACGAGGTTAATCACTCGGAATCGCGGGGGCAACTAATTATCTTCCACCGGGTCGTGTTCGATCTTCTTCACGACCATCGGCTTCAACCCGACCAGCTCCTTCTGCTCCTCGACGGGCAAGGCGACGCGGAAGCCGATCTCGTCGCGCTTCGTCAACCACCAGATGCTCCGCGGGGACTGCGGGTCGTTCCTCATCCAGGCGTGGCCGGACACGAGCCGGGCGGCGGACCGGACCTTCTCGGCCGCGTCCTTGAACGACCCGCCGCGGGCGACGTGGCCCCACTTTTGGTCGCCCGGCTTGTTCACCGGCTGGACGGCCGGCGACTTCTTGTAGAAGTCGGCGTCGTACTTGTCGAGCACCCACTCGGCGACGTTCCCGTGCATGTCGAACAGGCCGAAGGCGTTCGGCTTCTTGGTCCCGCACTTGATCGTCGTCCCCTTCGGCCGTTCGTCGTCCTTCTCGGTGCTGCCCTGGTAGTTGGCGTACTCGCCAAGGTTCGCGACGGCGTCGCCGAACGAGTACGCCTTGTCCGACCCGGCGCGGCAAGCATATTCCCACTCCGCTTCCGTCGGCAACCGGTAGCCCTTCTTCGTGACGATGCGGAGCCAGTGGCAGTACATCATGGCCGCGTGGTGGCTCATGCAGATGGCCGGGTAGCCCTCGTGCCCGTGGTTGTAGTCCTCCGGCACGAACGGCGGCGTCGGCCGGGACAGCGCGTCGGCCGTCTTCGGGAACGGCGCGTCCTTCGGGTAGACGACGATCGACTCGTTCTTCACCCACCGGTCGAACTCGTCCCATGTCACCTCGGTCTTGCCGACCCACATCGGCTTGATCGTGACCTTGTGCCGCGGCCCCTCGTCGTCCTTGCGGCCGGCCTCCGTTTCCGGGCTGCCCATGTCGAACGTGCCGCCGGGGACGTAGACCATCTCGAACTTGATGCCGCCGGGCAGCGTCTCGGTGAAGGTCTTCGGCGGCAGGTCGAGTTTGGCAGGGACCTTCGCATCGGCCGGGGTTTCGAGCGCCTTCGCGTCGTCCTTCGCCGGGACGAGGGCGGCCGTCCCCGCGACCGTGGACAGGGTGAACGCGGCGAGCAGTTTCAATCGGCGGGTCATGGTGGTATCGTCTCGAAAGAGGGCCGTTCGCGAGGGCCGAGGCATGAGTCGATCCGGGGTTGCTTCTGTTATAGCAGGTTTCCTCGTCGCGGCGGAAGTGTCCGCGGCCGAGCCGACGCGGTTCGAGTTCGAGGAGCCGCACATGGGGACGGTGTTCCGCGTCGTGCTGTACGGCCCGGACAAGGACGCGGCGATCACGGCGGCGACGGCGGCGTTCAAGCGGGTGCGGGAACTGGAAGCCGTGATGAGCGACTACCGGGCGTCGAGCGAGGCGATGAAGCTGTGCGCCGCGAACGACAAGGAGCCGGGCAAGGCGTTCGCGGTCAGCGGCGACCTGGCGCGCGTGCTGGCGCATTCGTTCGAAATCTCGAAGCTGTCCGACGGAGCATTCGACGTGACGGTCGGGCCGCTGAGCAAACTTTGGCGGGAGGCGCGGAAGGTGAAGCAGCTGCCGGCCGACGACGTGTTGAAGGCGGCACTCGCAAAGGTCGGGTGGAAGAACGTCGAACTCGACCGCGAGAGAAAGACTGTGCGGCTGAAGGTGGCCGGGATGCGGTTCGACTTCGGCGGCATCGGCAAGGGGTTCGCGGCGGACGAGGCGCTGGCCGTGCTGAAGAAGCAGGGCTTCCCGCAATCGCTCGTGGCGGCCGCCGGGGACATCACCGTCGGCGACGCGCCGCCGGGTAAAGACGGCTGGCTCGTGGACATCGCGCCGATCGGGGCGGGGAAGCCGAAGAAGACGGTGAAGCTCGTGAGCGCCTCGGTATCAACTTCAGGGGACTTGTTTCAGTTCGTGGAGATCGGCGGCGTGCGGTACTCGCACCTGCTCGACCCTAAGACCGGCCGCGGGCTGACCGGGTTCCGCCGGGCGACGGTGATCGCGCCGAAGGGCTATCTCGCGGACGGGTTGACGAAGGCGGCGAGCCTGATGCCAAACGCACTCGACGTGATCGAGAAGATCGACGGCGCGGCGATGTACCTCGTGACGAAGGAGAGCGAAGACGCGAAGGAAGTCGTGACGGAATCGAAACGGTTCGCGAAGTTTGTGACGGAAAAGTGATTCGACCCGTCATCCAATGAATCGCGACTCGTACTCCCGCACCGCCGCGTCGCGGTCGGCCGCCGTCGGCACGTTGACGTTCAGGTGGCCGATCTTCCGCCGCGGCCGCGGTTCCTTGCCGTACCAGTGCAGCTTCGCGTGCGGCAGCTTCAGAACGTCCGCGAACGGCGGGTGCGTGCTGATCCAGTTGAACATGACCGAGTGCCCGACCGCGGCTGGCGAGCCGAGGCCGTACCCGGCCACGGCCCGCATGTGGTTCTCGAACTGGCTCGTCACCGCGCCGTTCATCGTCCAGTGGCCGGAGTTGTGGACTCGCGGGGCCATCTCGTTCGCCACGAGCTGGCCGTTCACGTCGAACCACTCGATCGCCAGCACGCCGACGTAGTTCAACTCGTCGAGGACGCGCCGCGCGTACTCTTCGGCCTGCTTCTGCAAGGCAGGAGATAGGTTCGGAGCCGGGGCGAGAGACTTGTGAAGCATCCCCTCGCGGTGCTCGTTCTCGGTTAGCGGGTAGACTTCCACTTCCCCGTCGCGGCCACGGACGGCGATCACGGACAGTTCCCGGCCGAACGGCACGAACCCTTCGAGAATCAGCGGCCGTCCGCCGAGCGTCTCCCACGCCGTCTCGATGTCGTGGACCGTTCGCAGGACGAGTTGCCCCTTGCCGTCGTACCCGAAGCGGCGGGTCTTCAGCACCGCGGGCAGCCCGATCCGCTTCATCGCGAGGTCGAACACCGGCTTCGTCTCCATCCCGGCGAACTCGCACGTCGGGATGCCGAGCCGCTGGAAGAACGCCTTCTCGGTCAGCCGGTCCTGCGAGACTTCGAGCGCCTCCGGCGGCGGATAAACCGGCAGCCGCTCCGCCAGCCACCGGGCCGACTCGACGGGGACGTTCTCGAATTCGTAGGTGATAACGTCCGAGACTTGGGCCAACTTGTAGAGCGACTGGAAGTCGTCGAACTCGCCGCGGATATGGGAACAGACCTGAGCCGCGCACGGGTCGGCGGACGGGTCGAGGACGGTGGACGAAATGCCGAGCGGCTGCCCGGCCATGGCCAGCATCCGGCCGAGTTGCCCGCCGCCGAGGATGCCGACTCTCACGGGCCGACCCTCGGATCGGGGTGGTCGATCACGTCTTGCGTCTGGTTCCGGCGGAAGTCCTTGAGCTTCTCCCGGAGCTGCGGGTACTTGTTCGCCAGCATCGCGACGGCGAAGAGCGCCGCGTTCTTCGCCCCGCCCTTGCCGATGGCCATCGTCCCGACCGGGACGCCGCCGGGCATCTGCACAATAGACAACAGCGAATCGACGCCCCGCAGGATTGCGGACTCGACCGGCACGCCGAGGACCGGAAGCACGGTTTTCGCGGCACACATGCCCGGCAGGTGGGCCGCGCCGCCGGCCCCGGCGACGATGATTTCGAGACCCCGCTCCTCGGCGCTCTCGGCGTAGTCGAACAGCTTGTCCGGCGTGCGGTGCGCGGACACGACCTCGACCTCGTACTGCACGCCGATCTCGTCGAGCGTCTCGGCGACGGCCTGCATGGTCGGCCAGTCGGACCGCGACCCCATGATGACGCCGACGAGCGGGTGGGTGGGCAACGGGACGAGTTCGCTCATGGGGTCACTTGATCGGCTGCCATTGCTTGCCGCTCTGCTCCAGTAATTTGTCGGCGGACGCCGGGCCTTGCGACCCGATGGGGTAACTTTCCGGCTTCAGGTCCGGGTGGGTTTGCGTCGCGGCGATGATCGGGTCCATGATCTCCCACGCCCGCTCGATCTCGTCGCTGCGAATGAACAAGGACGCCTCGCCCTGGATCGAGTCGAGCAACAGCCGCTCGTAGGCTTCCGGCAGGGCGTGCGTCTCGTAAGCCTCGCGGTAGTTGAAGTTCAGGTCCCGCGGCTTAAGCCGGACGCCGTCCACGTCGGGAACCTTCGTCTGGAAATTGAGCTGGATGCCCTCGTTGGGTTGTAACACCAACGTCATCCGGTTGCACTGCAACACCTCGTCCTTCGGCAGCGGGAACATCAGGTGCGACGGGCAGCGGAACTGGATCATCACCTCGCTGTACCGCGCCTTCAGCCCCTTCCCGGACCGGACGTAGAACGGCACGTTCTTCCACCGCGAGTTGTCCACGAACAGCTTGATGGCCGCGAACGTCGGCGTCCGTGACTCGCGGGAGCCGGTCGCCTTCTCCAGCTCGTCGAGGTAGCCGGCGTACTGGCCGACGGCGACGTGCTTGGCGATGTCCCCGGCCTCCGGGATGCGGACGCTGTCCAGCACCTTCATCTTCTCGTTGCGGAGCTGGTCGGCGCTGAACTTGTTCGGCCCCTCCATCGCGACGAGCGCCATCACCTGCAACAAGTGGTTCTGGAACATGTCCCGGAGGACGCCGCTCTTGTTGTAGTAGTCGAGCCGGTTCTTCACCGTCACCTGCTCGGCGACGGTGATCTGAACGTGGTCGATGTACTGGTAGTTCCACAGCGGCTCGAACAGCGTGTTCGCGAACCGGAAGATCAAGATGTTCTGAACCGTCTCCTTGCCGAGGTAATGGTCGATGCGGTAAATCTGGTTTTCCTGGAAGAATTCGTGGAGCGCCTCGTTGAGCTTCTTGCCGGACGCCAGGTCGTGGCCGAATGGCTTCTCGACGACCAGCCGTCGATAGCCGCCCTTCTCTTTTTGGTAGCCGTCCTCGCCGAGAGACTTCACGAGGGCCGGGTAATACTCCGGGGACACCGAGAGGTAGTAAACGCGCTGCCCGCCGGCCGGCCCCTCGGTTTGCTCGAACCATTTCGTCAGCGGGGCGAGGCCGCCGCTCTTCGTGCCGTCTGAACTGACGTAGTGCAGCCGCTTCGCGAAGTTCGCCCACTCGGCGTCGTCCCACGGCTCCTTCGCGGCGACCATGATCTCCTTGACCTTCGGCGCGATCAGATCCCGGAACGACTCGTCCGTGTGCGCGGTCCGGGCGGTGCCGACGATCTGGGCGTGGTCCGGCAGCCGGCCGCGGCGGGCGAGGTTGAACAGGGCCGGCACGAGCTTCCGGAACGTCAGGTCGCCGGTCGCACCGAAGATGACCACCGTGAGCGGAGTTGCCATGCGTGCCTGCCGGTTCGAGTGTGAGACGGGTGTGAGGAGCATCGTATCGACGGCCCGGCCGCGTGCAAGCGGGCGACGGGCCGCCCGCCCGCTGACCGGCGGCAGTTTCGGTCCGTACACTTTCGCTACCTCGAACCCCTCGGAGCTTACATGAGCAGCTTGCCCGTCCGCACGGACGCCTGTGCCCTCGACTTCCTCTCCCTCGGCGCGCTCGTCCACCGGCTCGACCCCGGCATCATCCCGTTCCGCAAGGCGCGGGCGATCGACCTGCACGTGTCCGGCGGCGAGTACAACGTTGCCGCCAACCTGTCCGACTGCTTCCGGCTGAAGACCGGCATCGCGTCGGCGATGGTGAACTACCCGATCGGCGACCTCGTCCAGGCCCGCGTCCGCGAGTGCGGCGTCACGCCGTTCTTCAAGCACTTCCAGCACGACGGCGTGTACGGCCCGAACATCGCCACCGTGTACAGCGACCGCGGCCAGGGCGTGCGGCCGCCGGTCGTCTTCTACAACCGGTCGAACGAGGCCGGGGCGATGCTCAAGCCCGGCGACTTCGACTGGAAGGCGATCCACGCCGCCGGCGTGAAGTGGTTTCACTCCGGCGGCATCTTCGCGGCGCTCTCGAAGACGACGGCCCCGCTCATCCTCGAAGGGATGAAGGCGGCGAAGGCGGCCGGCGCGATCACGTCGTTCGACCTAAACTTCCGGGCGAAGCTGTGGGCCGTCGCGGGCGGGGCGGCGACCGCGCCGCAGGTGCTGCGGGAGATCGTCGGCAACGTGGACTGCCTCATCGGGAACGAGGAGGACTTGCAGAAGGGCCTCGGCATCGCCGGCCCCGAGGTCACGAAGCAGGCCGAATCGAAGCTCGACCCGGACTTGTTCTTCACGATGATCGACCGGACCGTCGAGAAGTTCCCGAACATCAAGATGGTGGCGACGACGCTCCGCGAGGTGCATTCGACAAACCGCCACGACTGGGCCGCGGTGCTCTGGCTGAACGGGCAAAAGTACGTCAGCCCGACGTGCCACCTGGACGTGGTCTGTCGGATCGGCGGCGGCGACGGGTTCGCCGCGGGCCTGATTTACGGCCTCATCACCGGCCGGCCGCCGGAGGAGGCGCTGCGGCTCGGGTGGGCGCACGGCGCGTTCCTGACGACCTATTCCGGCGACGTGACGCAGGCGACGCTGGAGGAAGTCGAGGCGTTCGCGAAGGGCGGCTCCGCCCGCGTGCAACGGTGAGGAGTTGTGCCATCTTCAATCCGGCGGCGGGTCGCGGCAAGGCCGCGAAGTGGGAGGCTGACCTGCGGGCGCGGCTTCCTGAAGGAACGACGTTCCTGCCGACGACCCACGCCGGGCACGCCGTCGAGTTGGCGAAGGTTGCCGCTTCAACCTTCGAGCGCGTGATCGCCGCCGGGGGCGACGGCACGGTTCACGAGGTCGCGGAAGGGCTTCTCCGCGCGAACCGGCCCGATGTCCTTTTCTCGGTCATCCCTCTCGGCTCCGCGAACGACTACGCCTTCACCCTCGGCGTCCTCGACTGGTGGACGCGCGGCGGGGCGTGGGCCGAGCTGACGCCGATGCTCGTCGATGTCGGGATCGTCCGCGGCGGCGGGCGGGACCGGTTCTTCGTCAACGGCTGCGGCCTCGGGTTCAACGGCCACGTCACGATCGAGGCCCGCAAGATTCGGTGGCTTCGCGGTGTCGCGCTCTATTCCGTCGCGGTGGTGAAGACGCTCATCCGCCACTTCGCGTCGCCGAAGGTGACCGTCACTCTCGACGACGCGGCCCGCGAGTTGGAAACGCTCGTCCTTTCGTTCGGCCTCGGCCAGCGCGAGGGCGGGTTCCCGCTCGCCGCGCTCGCGTCCCTCGACGACGGGCTGTTCGACTGGCTGCACGTCGGGTCGATTCAACGCTGGGAACTGATCCGCCACCTGCCGGCAATGATCTCCGGCGACCTTCCGATCACACACCCGAAGCTGACGTTCGGCCGCTGCCGGCGGGCGACGGTCCGCGGCGACGGGCCGCTTTGCGTCCACACCGATGGGGAAATGTTCGCCGTGCCCGGCGATTGCGTTCGGGAGGTCGAGGTGGCAGTACTGCCGAATCGGTTGCGTGTCGAGGTATTCGCGCCGCAGCTTTACGGAGCGGACCGGTTCCTCCCGATCCAAAAACGACGCAACCCGCCCGGTTGAACCGGGCGGGTTGCAGAAATCCATCCGACTCATCAGTTATGGGGAATCTCGATCCGGCACCAGCCCAGGTCGAGGAACGTCGCCTTCGTGCTCTCGTTGTTGAAGTGGTCTGGGTGGAGCGAGTACACCACGAACCGGCCGTCCTTCACGTCCTGGACCAGCCCGGCCTGCCGGAGCACGCCGAGGTGGTGCGACACGTTGACGATTTCCACCTGGAGCAGTTTTGCCAGTTCCGTCACGTTCTTCGAGCCGGTACGCAGGCACTCGATGATGCGAATGCGGTTCGGTTCGGCGATCGCCTGCAACAGTTCCGCACACTCTTTTGCCAACTTCGGGTCGGTCATTTCAACGTAATCCCAGGGCGAACACAGCGGTAACCTTCCCACCACCCGGCCGATGGAGAGGAACGGAGGGGGAAAGGTAAGCGGTCGAAAGACCACTCGGTAGGTTAGATCATCTTATCTACATTATTGAGCAAGGCAACACGCGGATTTGAAGCTAATCGCGTTTCTTCCGGCGGGATGTGGAAAAATCCGACCCGACCTCCCGGAGAGTCAGTCGGATTTTCGGCCACAGTAGGACATGCCGCAAGGCGGGCCGTCGCCCCGGCAGTTCGTCGCGGCTGCGGGCGTCGGCTTCGCGGGCAGGCCGAACGCGCGGCCGACCTTCGGGCTGCCGCACTTCGGGCAGGTCACTTTCGTCGCGACGGCGGAATTCGACTCGATCTGCTCGAACGACTCGTCGCACTTCTCACAGGTGTAGCGGAACAGCGGCATCAGTTTCACTTCCGGCGGTTCTTGTAAATCTCACTCGCCCGCATGAGGATCGCGTTCTCGTCGGCCGTCAGGCTCTCCTTGCCGTTCTTCGCGACCTTCCCGAGGACGCGGTCGAGCTGTGCCTCCAACTGCTCATCGACCGGCCCCGCCGCCGCGGCCACGGGGGCGGGCGACTTCGCTGGCATCGGCCGCGGTTGGGGCGACGGCGAGGGCGTTTCCACGTCCCCGGTCTGAAACAGCGGCCGGCTCTTCACCGGCGACCGGGCCGGTTGCTTCCGTAGCCCCGGCAGGTCCGGGACCAGGTTCGACACCCGCCACCCGAACTCGTGGTAGGCGAACGCGAACGCCGCCCCGGCGAGGACCGGGATGGCGCTAAAGTAATGAAACCCGGACGCGACGAACAGGGCCATGTTGCCGAGGATGATGATCGACGCCAGCGTCCCGGCCCGGACGTTGCCGAACACCAGCGGCACCTGCTGGTTCGGCGAGTGGACCGCGAACAGCACCATGACGGCCGCGACCGCCCCGCCGCACCCGTACCCCGGCTCCGGCGGCACGAAGTTGAACGGCCGGGCCACGCTGACCGCGAACAGCGCGAGTTGCGTGACGATCCCGGTGAAGAAGTAGTACCAGAACATCTCCTTCGGGCCGTAAGTGCCTTCCACGTTCCGGCCGCAGTACGCGAGGATGATGAGGCCGACGGCGACGAGCCAGAGGCTGTCGAACGGGTGGTGCAGGAAGATGGACGTGGCGAGCCGCCAGACCTGCCCTTCGAGAATTTTGTCCGCGGAGAACCCGCCCCAGTAGAGGAGCGGGTCGAACCACCGGCCGAACTCGCGGGGGTTCATCGTCGCGAGCTGCGTGAAGAACGCGGCGACGGTGACGGCGATCAGCCCGAGGGTGACGGGGCCGATCTGCCACGCCTCCCGGCGGGCGTGTTCCTCGCGGTAGTATTCGCGGTCGTACAGTCCCATCGGTGGTCCGCGGCGGGGGACGGGTTCACGAGAGTGTAGCAAAGTTCCGCGGAGGAGAAAAGCAACGGACTTCCGAAGTCCGGCTTCGACTTCGGAAGTCGAGCGAGGCCGGAACGCATCCGGACGAGAAGGACCGCCCCTGCGCGGGATCGACTTCCGAAGTCGAAGCCGGACTTCGGAAGTCGGGCCTCACTCCTTCTTCGGCATCGGCGGCATCGGCGGCGGCGCGAGCTTGTCGAGCAGGCCGCCGAGGGCGTTCTTGCCCGCGTCTTTAATCACGTCCTGCGTCAACTCCCGGATCGCCGCCTGGAACGCCCGCGGGTCGAGCTGCGGCTTCGCGATCGTGCCGCGGACGGCCACCTTTACCCGCTTGTCCTTGAGCGCGTCGCGAATTTTCGGGTTGTTCTTCAGCAGCGGCCCGATGGCGTTCTCCGGCAGCGGCAGGTCGGCGACCATGTTCAACTCGCCGTTCACCGACACCGCCCCGGAAGTACTCATCGTGAAGTTCTTCGTGGACAGCGTCAGGTTCTCGTGGTGGACCCAGCCGTTCTCCAACTTGATCGGCACGACCTGCTCCTTGCTCAGGGCGAACGTCGTGTTCTGCGCGCCGAGCAGCTTCGCGATCTCCGCGACGACCGGTCCCGGCCCGACCTGCACGTCGTGCAGCGTCAGCCGGCCCTTCATGGTCCCCTTCTCCGGGTCGGACAGCGGGATGCGGTTCTCGTCCAGGTCGAGCGAAATCGTCCCCTGCGTTTCCGTCGAACGGGCGAACGCGGGAAGGATGTAGCCGAGCGCGTCGGCGCACGCGGCCGGTGTCAGCTTGGCCTTGTCGATGACCTTGCCCTTCGCGAGCGTCAGCTCGTGGCCGGTCGGAAGGAACCGCACCGTCGGCTCGACGCGAACTTTGCCCGTCTGCCCGAAGACCGCCTCGACGGGGTCGATTGTCATGACGCCCTTGTCGAGCTTCGCGGACAGCTGCGACTGGCCCACGTCGAACCCGTAAGCCTTGAGCGACTGCCACGCGAGGGAGGCGTTGCCGTTCAACTCGCCGAAGGGCGACTTCGGTTGAGCGACACTCACCGCCAACCCGTCCACGCCGGCCGACAGCTTCCCGGCGACGCGGAAGTCGCGCGTGTCTTTGCCGACGACCTGGAAGCTCTGGCCGAGGAACTTCTTCAACTGTGGTTGCAACGTCGCGAGGTCGTAGGTCAGCTTGCCGCTCAGGTCCACGTCCATGACGGTCGTGGCCTTGTCGAGCCGCCCGGCCGCGTCCACCTTCGTGCCGTCCGGCCGCTCGACGACCGCTCGTTCGAGCCGGAGGTTGTCCGCGACGAGGTCGTAGGCCCCCTTCGCGACGACGGCGAGCTTCTCCTCCTGCCACGTCGGCTTCTGCGGGTGGCCGAGCAGGAACTTCTGGATCGGGAAGTTCACGTCGAACTCGTAGGCGTTGCCGACGGCCTTCACCTTGACCGTCCCGGCCGCGACCATGCCGTCGATGCGGTCGGAGAACTGCGGGTCGGACTGGAGTTGCAAGAGTTGCTGCACCCGCGCGAGGTTGGCGTTCGCGATCCCTTCGAGTTCCACGCCGTAGCTGCCGTCCGGCATCGGGAGAAGTTTCATCGGCTTCACGGCCGCGGCGACGGTCTGCGTTTGCAGTACGAGCGTCGGGAACTCGACGAGGCCGGTCTTGCGGAAGACCGTGCCGACGGTCGGGTTCACGAGCAGTTGCGGCTCATCGACCTTGATCCCATACCCGTGGAACCGGGCGTCCTTCAGGTCGGCCGTCACGTTGTCGAGGGCGAACGTCTCGGCCGTGATCGTCACGTTCCCGCCGGCCGTCCCCTTCCCTGCGATCTTGATCTTCTTGGGGATGGCGACAAACGACGACGCGCGGGCGACCCACCGCTCGAAGTCGCCGGTGATCTTCGCGACGGCCTTGCCGTTCTCCAGTTTTTTCAGGTCCGCGATCGGTTCGAGCAACTGAAACTCGGCCGCCTCGGTCCCGGCCGTGACCTTTACGGTCGCGGCGCGGAGTTGCTGCACGGTCGGGTTGAAGAACGTGCCGTCGGCGTTGAACGTCGTCGTCAGGTCGGGTTCCTGATACTGCCGCGTGCCGTCCGAGAAGGCGAGGTTCGTGACCCGCGCCGTCCCGTTCACGTTCGACACGCCGTTCACGGTGCGGGCCGTCACGTTCAGCTTCGCCGTGCCGCCGAGTTGCAGGCCGGACAGGTCCACAAACTCGCCGAGCCGCTTCGTCAGCAGGTCGAGCGAGGCGTACGCGGTCAGAGTAAAGTTGTCAAACGTACCGGAGCCGGTGATCGCGGCGAACTCGGCCTTCGCGTCGAGCTTGTCGAAGACCGGCAGCTTGTCCGGCGTCAGCCGGCCGCTGAACGCGACGGTCAGCGGTTGCTCCCACGCGAGCGGCTTGCCGTCGCGGACGCCGCGGAGGGCCGACGTGCCGAGCGCGCCTTCCCAGGTCGTGCCGCTCGACCCGGCCTTGCTGGTAAGCTTCGCCGTGACGCGGCCTTCGCTGAGGGCCGTGCCTTCGCGGAGGCGGAACAGCTTCGGGAACATGGCCGCCAGCTTCGCCACGTCGAGGTCGGCGGACGCGGTCAGCCCGGCCCGGTCGAGCCAGCGGTCGAGCGGCTCGTTCGGGTCGAACGTGCCGACGAAAGACGCGGTCCCGAGGTCGCATGTCAGGTTGGCCTTCTCGACCCGCACGCCCGCAGCTGTCGTCTCGACGACGCACGGCAGGCTGATTGTCTTCAGCTTCAGCCGCTCGGGGCCGAACCGCGGCGAGCCGAGGTCGAGGTCGGAAACGGAAACGGACCCGGAAACCTTCGCAGCGGGTTGCGGGCCGGGTGTGACGGTCGTGTCGAGGTCGGCCGTCAACCGCCCGGTCGCCGTCAGGTCCGGCTCGAACCGCCGCGCGAACGGGGCCGCGATGTCGAGCGGGAAGCCGTTCGCCTTCACCTTCGCGAGAACGCTGCTGCCGAGCGTCAAGTCCGCGTCGAGCGTGCCGGCCGTCGCATCGTCGGCGCTGCCCTTCACCTGCACGCTGATCGGCTCGGACGCCTTCGGGATGGTCGCGGTTACGTCGAGATTCTTGACGACGTGGCTTTGGTTCCGCTCCGCGTCGCGGACGGTCAGCGTGCCGCCGGTAACCTTCACGGCGACGACCGGCCGCTCCCCGGTCGAGGGGGAGTCGTCCTTGAGGATGTCGGCGAGGGCTTGTTCGAGGTTCGTCGTTTGCTTCTCGCACACGATTTCAATCTGCGGGTTCTCGACCGTGAACGTGCCGAGGTCGGCCTGGTTCCGCGCGAGCGAGAGCAGCGAGTGCGAGGAGCGAACCGTCGGCGCGGCGAGGATCGTTCGGCCTTCGGCGTCGGTCAGCTTCACGTCGCTCAGCACGACCGGCGAGAACCAACCGAGCGACGCGCTGCCGACGCTGACGTTGCCCTTGAGCTTCGCCGTGGCCTTTCCGACGAACGAGTTAATGAGGCCGGACTTGGCGAGGATGGTCGGGGCGAACCAGACGAGGGCGAGCAGCGAGACGACGGTGACGGCGAGTCGTCGCCGCCAGCGGCGCGGCTTTCGGTCGGGCGTGGGGGTGGCGTCGGCCATGCGCGTGTCCTCGCGGGCGAAGTCGTCCGAAAGGGGGATAGTATCAACCTGGGTAAACTTGCGCGAAGGCGAAGTGAAAATAGTAGTAGGCACACTCCGTGTGCCGTCTCCTGTCGGCCGCGGTGACTCGGGCGAACTCGCCGATCTGCCGAACAGACGGCACACGGAGTGTGCCTACTACTATGCGGCTTCCACTGCCATCTCCCGACGCAGACTCGGGTCCAGCAGGAACGTCCCGATGGGGACGAGCGACGCCGCGAACGCCACGGCCGTCCACCACAGCGGCCACTTCCGCGACTTCGCCGCCAGCGCCAGCAGCACGACGTACAGCAGGAACAGCCCGCCGTGGGCCGCGCCGATGACGTAGTTCGGTGTCGGCATCGCGGCGAGATACTTCAGCGGCATCCCGACGCACACGAGCAGCATGAACGACACGCCCTCGATCAGCGCGATCAGGCGGAACCTTCCCAGCGGCGTCGGCGGCATCGGGTCCCCTTACGCGAACTGACCGAGGCGGCGGAACTTCTCGTACCGCTTGGCGAGCAGGTCGTCAGTCGGCAACTGCACCAGCTCGCGAAGGCTCCGCTGGAGGTGGTTCTTCAGCGTGGTTCCCATGTCCCGCGGCGAGCGGTGCGCCCCGCCGAGCGGCTCCGGGATCACGTCGTCCACCACGCCGAACTGCTTCAAGTCCTTGCTCGTCATCCGCAGGGCGGTCGCGGCGCGGGCCTTCGTTTCCTCGTTGGCCGTCTTCCACAGGATGCCGGCGCACCCCTCCGGGCTGATGACCGAGTAGTACGCGTGCTGCAACATGCTCACGCGGTCGCCGACGCCGATGCCGAGCGCCCCGCCGGACCCCCCTTCCCCGATCACCACGCACACGATCGGCGTCGGCAAGCGCGTCAGTTCGAGGATGCTTGTGGCGATCAGCTGCGACTGGCCGCGCTCCTCCGCCCCGATGCCGGGGTATGCGCCGGGCGTGTCGATCAGGCAAATGATCGGAACCTTGAACTTCGCCGCGATCCGCATCTTGCCGAGGGCCTTGCGGTAGCCCTCCGGGTGGGTGCAGCCGTAGAAGCACTGCTGCCGCTCGGTCAGCGTCCGCCCCTTGTGGTGGCCGACGAGCAGGACCTTGTACTCGCCGAGGCGGGCGAACCCGGTGCGGATCGCACGGTCGTCGCCGAACGCCCGGTCGCCGTGCAGCTCCACGAACTCGTCGAAGCAGAGGTTCAGGTAGTCGAGGAACTGCGGCCGCTGCTTGTGCCGGGAGACTTCGACCGTCTGCCACGGGGTCAACGCGTCGTAGGTCTTCTTGAGTAGCGCGCGGTGCTCCCGCTTCATCCGCTTGATCTCGTCGGACGACGCCTCGCCGCCCGCGGCCTCCAGCTTTTCCAGCAGGAGTTCGAGTTGGTGAATGTCGGTTTCAAACGGTAGGGGTTCGGGGACCATGTGGGTGGGCTAGTAGTTCTGGTCTTCGTCCGCCTCGTCGGCAATCGACTTGAATATGCGAATCTTCTTCATGTCGATCAGAATCTTGTGGAAGTTCTCCGGCCGGTTCTCTTTCTTCTTTTCCAGCATCGACAGGATGAACTTCGAGAACTCGTCCGTCACGTCGTTGTTGTACGCGGTCAGTGGCGACGGCTTCTCGACGATCTGCTTCTGTAGCAGTTCCTGCTGCGACGTGGCCCGGAACGGCGGCCGCCCGGTGGCGAGTTCGTACCACGTCGCGGCGAAGCTGTAGACATCCGCCCGGCCGTCGAGCATCTCATCGCGGATCTGCTCCGGCGACATGAAGCTCGGCGTCCCCTGCGGCTTGCCCCGCCGGTGGAACATCTTCTCGAGGAAACCCTTCTTCATCTTCTTCGTGATCGCGAAGTCGATGATCTTCGTCTGCCCGAGGGCGTTGACCAGGATGTTGTCGGCCTTCACGTCGCAGTGGACGTACCCGCTCGCGTTCATGTATGCCAGGCCGGTCGCCATCTGCTTGAAGATTTTCCGGGAGTTCACCTTGATGAACTCCTTGTCCTTCGGGTCGCGGGACAGGAGACGGGTGCGGAGGCTGCCGGACGGGAAGAACTCCATGATGAAGTGCGGCGTGTTCTCGTCCTTACTGACCTTCAAGATGTTAATGACGTTCTCGTGCCGCATCTTGATGCCGACTTCGGCCTCGTGGAACAGCACCCGCCGCACGTCCTTCTTGTCGGCCTGTTCCGGCAGCAGCACCTTCATGGCGAAGTGGCGGTGGCTCTGCGTCTCGATGACCTCGTACACCTGCGACACCGCACCGGTCTGCAGGAGCGACCGCAGCTTGTACCCGCCGATCGTGGTCTTCATGTCCGACATGGGCCGGTCTCACCAGTATTCTTCGAAGTGGATGTTGCCCTTGAACTTCGTCGCCGCGTTGTCGGCCTTGAACCCGCGGTCCTCGAGTATCTGAATCACGCCGACCGGGTCCGGGTACTTCCGCTCGCCCGTCTCCTTGTCCTTGTACGGCACGCCGATCATTTTCGGGTTGCCGCACAGGTACACGTGCGTCTTCTCCGGGTCGAGCGGCGCGGCGAGTTGCTGCTCCAGCTCGCCGCCGGTAATCACGTCCTGGATGTACACCTTGTTCGTGACCGTCGCCTCGCGGGTGGTCAGCGGCAGGTACTTGTAGTTCGGGTACTGCTTCATCAAGGCTTCGTGAGTGTGCAGGTAGCCGAGGTCGCGCTTGTACCGCACGCAGCAGGCGTGGAGAATCTTCCCGGCGTGCCCCTTCTTGAGGAGGTCCCACGTCATGAAGTTGTGCGGGGCCTCGCCGGTCCCCGTGCCGAGGAAGATCACGTTGTCGCCGGACTTGACCGCGGCCGTCGTGTAGTGGCCTACGACCTTCTCGCCGACCTGGACACGGTCGCCTTCCTTCAGCTTGAACAGTCGCGGCGTCAACGCCGGGACTCGGCCCTCGCTGTTCTCCCGCACCAGCACAATGTAGAACTCCAGCCAGTCGTCCTCCGCCAGGTCGCGGAGCGGGCCGCCGAGGTGGTCCTTGTAGATGGAGCAGCTAACCGAGTACGACCGGCGGACGATCTTCGGCAGGTCTTCCGGCTTGAGGTGTTCCGGCTGGCACTCGTCCGCCCGCGGCTCCCAGTATCCGAGGCCGAGGGTGCAGTACTGGCCGGGGACGTGCGGGCCGCGGGGGAAGTCCGGCTTCACGCGGAGGATCATGAGGTCCGCGTGTAACATGCGGAGCGAAACGACCGTCGCGTTGTACCGCGACTGCCGTAGGTGAGCGATCTCGTCCGGGGTCATCGTCAACCGGTCTCCTCGAAACGAAGGCCCCCTGCCGGGCGGCCGCGAGCGCGGCGCGGGCAGGGGGAGTCCGACCCGTTCGGCTGTTATACGAACGGGGGCCGCGGTCAGCCGAGTTTCTTGATCGCATCCTTTAGGTACGCGACGCACTTCTTCACGTCCGCCGACGGGTCGTCCGGGTTGGCCTCGTATTCGATGCTGATGTACCCGCCGAACTTCACCTCCTGGAGGGCCTTCAGCACGCCCGGCACGTCGAGCACGCCGGCCGGGTCGCCGTAGGGCACGTCGGTCTTCCGCTTGTTGTCGTGGTCCTTCAGGTGCAGCCCGTAGTTCCGCTTGCCCATCTCGCGGATTTGCTTCACCGGGTCGAGGTCCACGCCGAGCTGCGCCGAGCGGATCAGGTGGCCGGTGTCAAGGCACGTCCCGATCAGCTCATGGTGGTCCTTGACGGCCTTCAGGATCGTGGCCGCGTCGGCCCACCGGTGGAGCTTGCCGCCGCCGGCCGGCCCGTGCGGGTGGATGGCGATGGAAATCTTGTACTCGGCCACGAGCTTGTCGAGGCTGTCGAAGCTGTCCGGGTTCGGGTCGGCCGACAGGTGCTTGACGCCGAGGGCGGCCCCGAAGTCGAACAGCTTCTTGTTCTTGTCGTGGTCCTTCGAGAAGTTCTCGACGCCGAACGCGATCGGCGTCACGCCGTACTCGCCGCACAGCTTCTTGACGGCGGCGATCTTCTCCGGGCTGCTGTCCGTCGGGACGTGGCCGCGGAAGAACTCGGCGTACTTGAGGCCGGCTTCCTGGGTCTTCTTGAGGGCCTGTTCGAGGTTGAACTTGCGGAAGGTGTAGCTCTGGATGCCGACGGTGAACCCGCCGAAGTCGTCGGCCGCGGCCGCCGTGCGGCCGAGGAGTGCGGACCCGACGGCGGCCCCGGAGAGGGCGAGGAACGAGCGGCGATCGAACATGGGGAGGCTCCTGAACGAAGAGGGATACCCCGCATTGTGGGGCAACGGCCGGCGTAAGCAACAATAAAGCGGCGGGGGACCATTTTGCCAACAATGGTCCCCCGCCGCGTTTACCTGTCGTCGGGCCGGATTCGGCTCGGGCAGGGTTATCGTGTGAACAGGTGCATGTACCGGCGGCCGTCGTCGCCGGTCACCCACGCCGCACCGGCGTAGGTGTAGTTTTCGTAAACGCAGCAGCTCATCCAGCCGTAACTGGCCGGGTACGCGGCGCACCCCGCGGACCGGGCGACGGTCCCGGTCGGCACGAACGCGAAGTCGTTCGACGTGTGGCCGAACAGCCGGTGCGCTGCCCGGTATTCCGCACACGCCTTCGCGGCTTGCGTCAGGCCGTCGTCGCGGAGGAACGGCCGAAGCCCCCGCGCCGCCCGCTTGGCGTTCACCTCATCCAACCCGTCCCCGTCAACGCCGGCGGTCGTGGAAACAACCCCTTCCCCGGTTACGGTGACAGGAGCACTCGGCGAAAAACTCGCGGCGTACACTTCGGCGGATGTCGTCGCCGGTGGCGCTTGGTATCCCGGCCGAGAGGCCGGCGGGCTAGCGGGCCGGTACGCCGTCCGCGAGAAGCGGCGGAACGGACCGGCCTCGGAAATGGTCGCGGCCGAAGCCAAAATCAGGGCGGCAGTCAAAACTCGCAACAGCATCAAGTAGCCTCATCATGTTGGGGAGCGAACGGGCGAGCCGTATTTGTTATCGGACGTTCCCGGTGCGTACACCCGCGGCCGGCATTTTCTCTCGGAAATCGAAGCAAGGGCGGACGTGCAGACGTTCGCGTGTGGTCGCGACCGACGGGACGTGCGTGCTCACGCCACTTTCGTGACGGCGGCATGTTGGTATCCTGACTACGGACCACACCGCGAGGACTTCGGCCGTGCAGTACATCGACCCGCGCGTTCACACCATGTCGCCTCCTGCGTAAGCCGTTGCAACAGAAGAGTTTGCGGCGACGGCATTTTTCAAACGCTTCCCACGGAACGCACGTTTTTCCAGCGATTTCAACGGCTTCAAACGGCTTACCGTGCGGATACCGTGCAGGCCTGGTACGCTCTGCGCATGCCCGAATCCCAGCCGCACGGCCCCTACCGCGATGCCATCGTGTCCGTGTTGCCCGCAGACTTGCGAAAGGAACTGGAACGCATCGAGGAGGAGTTCCGGCGTGCTGTCGAAGAAGCGCTGGCCGCCAAGGGCCGGGCGCTCGAATTCATCCGCACGATCAAGGACCGGCCATTCGAGGTGCAGGAACACGAGCTTGAGCGGGAACACGCGGCGCTGGTGAAGCACCACACGGACAGGTTCACGAAGCGGGTCCGCTGGGTTCTTGAGGCGTACAAGGACACGCCGGAGGAGTAACGCCGCAGCGCGTTTCGCGTTCCAGCAGGTCGCGCCACCAGCGCGCGAATCGCTCGCGCTGCTCGTCAGTCATCGCATCCGGGTCCATGCCCAGCGTGCGCAGGATTCGTTCGGTGTCCATGTCTTTCCATTCTACGCGCCTTGGGCACACGATCGTCCGCGCGGTAAAATCTCATGTAACCCGTTTTTGCCGTGCGTGTCTGCACGCCGGAAAGTGACGGGATCGGCCGTCACTTGAGGGGAAGACCTGGCAAGGAACATCCCCCTCGCGTGGCACTGGCTACACACCAATGGCACCGGACACGATCCCGCCGGGAGACATGGTACCCCGCGCGCGGCGTGCCGCGCAACGCGGGGGCGAACGTGAGAATAAGCAAACTCCCAAGTGGTGGCCGTGGCGAATATGAGTGGGCCGGCTTCATGCCGGGGGACCCGGACTTCCAGACCGGAGACCCGCAGCAGGACGTCCTTCTCGGGCGTCGCATCCGCATCCGCCTTCCCGACGGGAACACCATCGACACCGGATCGATCTTTGGCGAGCAGGGCGGCAAGCATCGTATACGGCTCGCTGCCGACCAGGCCGGCGGGCGCGACCTGTATCCACACTGGCACGTCGCCGGAGCGCTCCTGCTTCCACGACCGGCCCGCGATGAGGACGCCTGGATGCCCGGCCAGCCAATCATGCGCAACCGGGAGTACGGCATCATGCACCTGCGGCTCGGCGCAGTGGACGTGACGCAGCCGGGGCTGGCGGTCGTGACCGTCCGTCTGGTGGAGGTGCGCAACCAGTCGGGACAGCATGAGTTCGCGTTCGCCGACCGCTACGCCGAGGTTGTTCGGCTGTGGGACCACGCGGCCAGGTACGAGGACGATGTTAGAGACCTGTTGGCCGAGCATCGCCAGCTCATGCAGGGCGGCGGGATGGTGTCTCACGACGCATTGAGGATCACCGACGACCTACAGCAGCGTATGGCGGAGACGGCGGCGGACTATGACGTGGTGCCCGCCGCGCCGAACACCGACCCGCTTCCCACGCTGGAGAGCATCATCCAGATCGACCCGCCCGAGGCGAACATCAACCCGACGGCGATCCCGCAAGAGGATATCGTGCTTCGGCGCCGGACCATCGCCCAACAGCGCAGATGGGCCGCCGCGCGGGGAGGTTCTGCGGTGCGGTTCCGGCGCCAGGTGCAGCGGGCTTGGCGGTTCACCTGTGCGGTCTGCGGCCTTCGCCTGCCGCCGGTCGGCAGCGGCGGATGCCCCGGCGTGGACTCGGCGCACATCCTGCCATACGCGGAGTACGACCTGGACCACGCGCGCAACGGCATCTGCCTGTGCAAGCTGCACCACTGGGCGTTTGACGAGGGGCTGATCCTGGTGCGCTGGAACGGCACCGCATACGAGGTCATCGTTCCGGCGGCGTCGGCGGAGAGGATGCAGGACGCCGGCGTTCAAATTGACGAGGCGGTCTTGCGGGGCAGCGGAACGATCCCGTCGCCGAGACTCCCGGCGAGCGCTGCGGAGCGGCCGTCGCCGGAAGCGCTGGCCGCGCTGGAGACGTTACTTTTTGGCTGATGTCGGATGGTTGGCGAGGTAGCGGGCGATGCGGGTAGCAAGCCACTCGGCGACGGGAACAGAAACAGCGTTGCCAAGGGCGTAGTACCGCAGCGAGTCGAGGTCGTCGGCGCAGCAGAACGGCGAGCCCTCTGCCGGTATGGTCCAACCGTCCGGGAAGCCTTGCAACCGCTCGCACTCAACGGGCACGAACCGGCGGACTCGGCCTTCGGGGTAGACGGCGTAATTCCGGCTCCAGTCGGTCCCGGTATGGCGTGCCGAGCAGGCGTACAGGCAGTGCGCCATCCGCTTCACGATTGGGCCTTTGATAGGATCTCCAACGCTTTCCTTAAAGGGGGAAACAGCTCGCGCTTCATCCGGTCCGCGCGGCGCAGAATTCCCTTCGCCGCATTCGGACTCAAAAAGTACTTCTGCGGGACCTCCCCTTTCTCCATGAGTTCCCACAATGAAGACTCGCTGGCGTGACTGGGGGATTCCGAAGTTTTTGCTGTTAAGCACACGCCATCCCACACCATACCCGAGTTCGGCCAGAGTTTGAACGACAACGAGGAAGTCTCGCCCTTCGTGGGAAGAGAGAAGACCTGGCACGTTTTCGATGAGAACAACTCTGGGGCGGTGCTCTCCAACCAACCGAGAAAACTCATGAAAGAGTCCAGACTGTCGCCCTTTAAGCCCAGCTCTCGGCCCCATGCGAGCCAAGGAGACGTCTTGGCAGGGGAATCCTCCGGCCCAGACATCGGAAACAGGGATGGCTGTTCGGTCGGTGGCTTTTTTGATGTCCTCGCTCGGCGTGAGGATCGGCCAGTGTTTCTGGAGGATTGATCGGCAGTATGCATTGATCTCACACTGGTAAGTCACACTGAACCCGGCACGCTCGAAACCCAGATCGAAGCCGCCGATGCCCGAGAAAAACGAGGCCACCGTCGGCTTCACGACGGAGTGCTTTCCAACTCCGTTCGCAGCCGGCGTTCTAGACTTTCCAGGTCTGCCATTTCGCAGGCCCATATGACAATCCGCCTCCAGCCCAGGTCTCGCAGCTGCTCTGCGTTACGTGCGTCACGTGTCCGATTGCGGTCCAGCTTCTGGTTCCAGTAGCCGGTGTTGCTCTTGGGGCGGCGCGTCGAGCTTCCCTTCTTGCAATCGTGCCCGTGCCAGAAGCACCCGTGAACGAAGACCACGGACTTGTACTTCGGCAGCACGATGTCAGGCTTCCCAGGCAAATCCGTCCTGTGAATCCGAAACCGGAACCCCATGCGGTGCAGGAGCCTCCTGACCAGAATCTCCGGCTTGGTGTCCTTGCCGGTTATTCGGGCCATGATCTCGGAACGCCGCTCCTTGGTGAACATGTCCATGGCTTACGCCCCCGGCGCGCACCACTCCTCTATACGGGAGTATATTAACCGCCGCAAGGTCAGTAGGGAAGACGAAAAACTGGTTCCTCGCCTGCCGCAAAGACATCCGGCTCGCGCGGGCCGGAATCATCGGCATAGTCGCGCTCATCGTGCCAGCTCCAGCCAGTCCGTGCGCGCGAACGAGCGCACGGCGACAATCCGTTCCCCGCGCTCGTCGTCGGCGCGGATGACGCACGCGATGTCCCGCAGGTCGTCCGTGGACGCAGCCCAGAAGTGTTCCAGAAGCCTGGCCACCAGGACCGTCAGCACGGTGCCGGGATGTTCGGCCGTCCCCGCCGGACCCTCCACGGCGGTCATCCCGAATTCATCGAACTCGACGGCCAGGCTGTAGCGCAGCACGCCCGCGTCGTCACGTCTGACCTGGAAGCCCCGGAGGACGGCCGGGTATTCCTTCATGCGGCAGGCACGGGAACCTTGCGGACATCGCGGCACCGCGCGCACTTCTCGTACCCTTCTGCCACGGTCGGCTGCCAGTCGTGGCTCGGCTCGCCGCCGTACCTGGCGCAAGCTCCGTACGTCGTGTACAGCTTCTCCGCGCTGGCCAGGTAGAAAACCCGTTTGCACTTCTCGCACTCGTAATCTTCGTACTCCACCATGTCCCTGGACCGCCCGAAATCGAACTCATAGCCGCAGAACGGGCAGGTCACGTCCTCGGTTCGCTCGTGTTCGATAGCCATGGTCAGCTTCGGGAAGGCGGATAGGTGTGGACGTACTGCTTCTGACAGTCGCCGCACTTGGCGTACACGGTGCCGTCCGGGCAGGGGTAGATCGTCCAGGATAGCGGGCAGTGGCCGTCGTCGCGGCGGGAGCAAACGGCGTTCTTGCGGCACTCCTTGCACAGCGGTTCTTTCACCTTGTCGTGCATCTTCCCGCAGCCCGGACGTTCGCACTGGCGCAGCTTCTCCTTGGTGATCGGGTCGATCACGACGACGGCCCGGCGGATGGGCTCACCGAAAGCCATGGTCAGTCGTCGTAATCGGAATCGGGACGGTCATACGGAGTGACGGTTTCGGCCAGGTCGTCGTCCTCGTGCGGCGCGGTTTCGCTGCACCGGGGAAACTTGGGGCACCCGTAGAACGGATGCCCGTCTACCTTCCGGCGCCGAAGCACCATTTGAACGGAGCAGTTCGGGCAGATCGGCGCCGAAGGTGAGCGGGTGGCTGGCATGGCTAGAAGGGCAAATCTTCCGGCTTGATCTTGGACAGGTATTCGTCGTTATCTACATCCGCTTCAACATGAATCGGTTCCGACTCACTGTCCTGCTCCCGCTTGTTCCACGCCTTGCGGGCGTCATCGATCATGACGATGGTTTTCTGCACTTCGTGGGACAGCTTCATGGACTGCCGGAGCATGCCGGAGTCCAGTTGAGCCAGCGACGCGAAGGTCATGATGTAGAACGGCTTTTTCTCGCCCTTCACCAGCTTGGAACCGAGCATCACGGAGAACTCGTAACTCACCCGCTTCTGCTTGCGGTAGCCGTCCATGACGGCCTGTAGCGAGTTCGGCTGCGCCTTGTCGAAGCTGGGGTTCCCGTCGTGATCGACGCCGGCCGACGAGGCGTTGGAGACGAACATCTTGTAGATGCCGCCGTTGTAGTTCACGTACAGCACGGTCTTGAACTTGAGCAGCTTCTTGGCCTTGCCGGTGACGGGATCGTTCTGCTTGTACTTGGCCTCCATGTGCCTCTTGAGCGCCGGGTACACGCCTTCGAAGTCGATGACCACCTGGCCGTTGACCTTCTTGTACAGCACCACGTCATCCAAGTCGGTGAATCCGTGGATGTCGCTGGTCCAGGCCACCAGGCCCAGTTCCGGCGTGTAGTAGCTGTACGTGAACGTGCGGTACAGGATGGTGATGACGGGGTCTTTGCCGATGGGAGTGATTTCCACTTGGTCGCCGAGGCGCTTCTCAATGAAGTACTCGCCTTCGGGCGCCTGTTCCATGTCCTTGTTCGCCAGGCGGATCATGGGGATGGACGGGAACTTGCCGCCCAGCTTTTCGCGGTCGGCCTTGAGGGCCGCCTGTTCGTCTTCGGAGAGTCCGGCCAGGGCCGTCTCCTCCTTGGTAGCGACTGCGGTAGTCATGGTAAGAATGGGAGAATGGGGTAAAAAATTGGTGGAAGCCCACCGGGGGCCGCACGCGGGGCATGCGGCTCACCGCTAGGCTTGCTCCGAATCGTCGGGCTTGTCGCCCTTGCGCGGCGAGTAGCCGGGGATCGACAGGCGCGGCGACGACCGCGACTGCTCCGCGTACTTCGGCTGGTTCTCGGTGCCCTCAAGGGCGCGCGCGATTTGCAGCGCGTGGGCCTCGTCGCGGGCTTCGATCTCGGCGGCGGAGACAACGGATTCCTTGCGGTGGACGGTGAACGTCGGCATGGAGTGAATTGGGAATGAATGAGTGCAAAGCGCACCGGCTGCGGCCCGGCCCCACGACACGGGCCGCACCCGCTGGGCTCTAGCTGGTTCGCAGCGAAGTCATGTCGATCACGGTTTCGTTGTGCTTGAACGGGTCGTCGGTCGGGAACAGGGCGAACAACTTGGCCTCAGCCAGGTGTTTAAATGCGTCTTGCTCCGTCGTGATCTTGTTTCCGGCCTCGTCTTCACCGGCGGCGAGCAGGTCGTCAATTTCGTCCTGCGAGACGTACACTTTGCCGCTGATGGTGGCCCAGGCGGATTGAGTTTTCATCGTCGTGGGGAGAATGGAAATAAAAGCTAAACGGTTTGTGGCGCGACATCGACAACCTTAACGCCCTCGTCCTTAATGCAGGCGCGCAGGTCGGCCTTGTAGCCGGGGTTGTCTTTGATGAATTTCTCCAGGCTCTTCTGCGTGACGTTCGTAACGAGCATGAGGTTGTCGATGTCGCCGCCCATCGCGCGGAGTACGGCCAGGACATCGACGCTTCGGGTGGCCCGGGTCTTGACCACGAATCCTTCGGCCTTGTGAATCCCGTTCTCGTTCATGAACTTGAGCGTGGCGGCCAGGTCGGCGGCGTATTCATCGGAACTGTCAGGAACGACGGCGAGCATAGCGTCCATCTTCTCTTTGAGCGCCTTGTACTCCGGCGTTTCCATGATGGCCTGGCGTTGGACGTTCTCACTCTGAACGGCGAGGTAGCTGGCTTTGAGGTCTGCGAGGGCTTCGGAGAGGAGCATGGAAAGGGATGGATGGAAATAAGAAAGTGCTATTTGTGTTCGTCTACTTCCGGCTGCCCGCTGTCCTCGTCCGTCATGTACTCGCAGCGTTCGCAGTAGAAGAAGGGAACGACGCCGTATCCTTCCGGGTTTTCGGTCACGCGGTGCAGCTGGATTTCGTGTCCTTCTTCGAGGCAGCACGGGCAAGGATTCGTGACGGCGGGGGTGGCAGTGGAAAGCATGGCTGTATGCTATATCAGCGTGGCTGAACGCGCAAGAAGAAGTCGTTGACTTATTGCGGGAGTGGTTCGCTCTTGTTCACGAAGTATTTCCGCACCTTCCTGGTGACAGTTACGGTCACAAGCGCGGTCTGCATTCTGGCCTTGATCTTGCCGCTCTTGGCCCAGCCGTTCGCCGTGCGCTGCGGGACGTTCTTGGAGTCTGCCCACTCGTCCAGTGGGATTTGATCGCTGACTTGTGCTGGCATGGATGGTGAAGGAGAAAGGACGGCGAGCATTGTTAGCACGGCTGAATCCGCAAAGCAATTGACGCGGCACCGACGCGCTGTCTTGGGCAGCTTCGGTGCCGCTCTCTGCACGAAAAAGGCCCACCGTTCGGATGGGCCTCTCGCGCGGTGCGCGGCGGATTAACGCTCGTTCGGCTGGCGGGTGCGGCCAGCGGATTTGACCCCGCAGCCCTCGGTGGAAAGACCAAGGAGTTGCTGCACCTTCTGGCAGATGTCGATTACCACGTCGCTGTTGGCGATCACGGCGGACTCGTTCGTCTCCGTGCGAGTGACCAGCGCGCCGGAGCCATTGACTTCGGTGACGCGGTAGGACTGCACGCGGCGGATGTCCTGGAAAATGGTCTTGTCCGTGACGCGCTCCACGATGCGCAGTTCGGCATCGACGCCGATGACGTTGGAGAAGTCGGCGGCGGATGCCTTCTGCGCAGTGAGCAGGAGCAGGCCCGCGATGGCGAGGGCGGCGGCGGCCAGCGAGTACGGGACGATGTATGACTTTTGCATGGGATGAAAAAGAAAAGGAAGTAAGGGAATTATTGCCCGAATGGTTCCACGGTGGCAATGCACCGGCCGACATTCTGGGCGCGGTCGGCGGAGAAGATGTCAGCCCGGCGGCTGAACCGGACGTTCATGGTGTCTTCGACGGAGAACACGCCGTTGCAGCCCGGCGCGGCGGAGCGGAGGCGTACCTTGTCGTGCCAGCGGTAGCGCCCGCCCAGCCCGTAGTACGCAAGCAGGTCGCGGGAGAGCGCGATGGTCCGGTCGCCCTCGCGGGCGGCCAGGCACAAGTCGCGGCCGGAGGCGCCGATGCACGGGGCGTGGTCCGTCTGGCCGGGCTCGGGATTATAACTCGTTGTGGTCACGGTGAGCGTGCGCGGCGGAACCGGCGGCGGTTGGTCCGCGAACGCGATGCTCGCGGCGAAGGTCAGGCCTATCGGGAAGAATTGCAGCATGGGACACGGGAAGCGGATAAGCGGTGTGTTTTGCCATCGGTTTGCTCGGGCGGTTGCAACCCCGCTTAACCCCGGTTTTCCGGCCGTTGCAACCGGCTACGTCTGCGCGAACAGCCTTTGAAGGCCAGTCGTCCGGGTGAGCTTTCGTTCCGCCCGGTCGGCCCGGCGCTCCAGGCGTTCCACGCGCTCGCGCTCCTTCTGCTCGGCGCGTTCCTTGTCCCGCAGAAAGAGGTGGTAGCTGCCGCGCCTCTCCACCCACTCCCCGTCCGCGAAGGCGAGCGGGAAGTTCTCGCGCAGCTGGCGGACAAGTTGCTCGCGGGTGATCTTCTCGTTGAGGACGCGGGCGTTGTTCACCGGGCCACGGACCAGCACTTGGTGGTGCATGAGTTCGTCGGCGATGCGCTGGTGCTTCTTCCAGGAAATGGCGAACTTGAGGCACGCGGCGTCGCGGGTGAAGGCGCGCGTCTCCAGCAGGTAGCTCGCCAGTTCGTCCACGGGGAGCCCCTGGTACGTGTGCTGATTGGCACCCCGGCGTCTGAGCGACCATTTTCTTGATGCCAGGAAAATGGTCTTGGCGTTCAACGTCAGAGCGAGCAGCGCGAGGAAGAGCGGGATGCGGTAGCCGTTCCACTTGGCGGCGGCGGTGAGCAGGCCGAGCGTGAACTGGGTGCTGCCGACGAGCCCGGCCAGCAGGAGGATCATGGCGGAGCGGGTTGCCAGCTTGCGGATGTCGGAAGCGGCCAGCCAATCCAGAAACTTTCCGTGCAGGACCGTGCCGACGGAGCGGCGAGCGGGTGCCGCGTTCTCTGCGGCGGGGACGAAGTGGAACAGGGGCCGGCGCGGGCGGCCGATGGTGAAGGTGTTGTGTGTCATGGGAGGAAGATGGAAGTGCCGTCCAGCAGGTGCCGGACGAGATCGATGATGATGCAGAGGCCGATGATGAGGGCGATGATCGCGGCTACCATCGGAGGGGCAGGACGATCACGTTGCCGGAGAACGTCGTGAGACGGACTTCCTGGGGTTCGAAGTAGTACATGGGAGGCATGTTGGTATTGGATAAGACGAGGACCGGAAGCTGGCGGCAGGGGGCATACTTTCCCCCTGCCCACTTCGTGCGCTAGGCGTTTCCGGTTGCGAACCGGGCGTACGCACCTGCCATGTGTGGCTCGGCGTCCCGATGTGCGGGATTGCATTAGCGGTCCCGCGTTGATACCACGCCAGCTTCCGATCCTCGTTTGGTTGCCTTTGCTGTGATAGAGCAGTGGTGAGTAAGCCCACCAGGGGCGGCTCCAACGAGCCGCACAACGCTAGGCTCGCTGTCGCAATTCGTCGCCGCGTTTCTCGATAACGGTCCCAACGGGGAAAGCAGCGGCGAGGCGGAGTAGTTCATCCGCTTCCGCGTGGATTTCAGTAGATGGAATGAGGCCGCCCCAGCCTCCCTTCTTGTAGCTGTCCACGAGCATCTGAATGTACTGCTCACGGGTCATGTCCGATTCCTTCACGCGAACCGTCGTCGTTGCCTTGAGCGTGGTCATACCGGACATGGACCGCTGGCACCCGCAACCGCCGTCGATGGTGTCGTTGCCGTCGCACTGGGACGAGAAGTGAACCGGCTCGTCCTCTTCGCACCAGCAGAAATCCGAACGGCGTTTGCCCTGGGTCTGCTTCGTGGCGACGAAGATGGCGAGTCGTGCCGGTGCTGTGGGGTTGGCGGTGGCCATGATAGGAAGGAAGGATGAAATGAATCAGGAACGGCCTTCGGCTTTGGCGAGCAGGGCGTCAATTTCGGGATCATCCAGGCGTTCGTTCAGGACGCGGAGCATTTCGTACATTTCCTTCACGGCCTCCGGGTTCAACCCCTCGCAGGCGTTCACGCAGGCGACGATGCGGTTGGCATTGTGGTCGGGAGCGGAGAGGCCAGCCCCGACCACCTTGCCTTTGCATTCGCAGATCGGCTTGTCGTTTCCGTCGTACACCATCCAGTTGAGGGCTTTCCACGGTCCAGGAGTGTGCGCCGGTGCTGTGGTCTTGTCCTCCGGGAACCTGTCTTCGGCTTCGACGCGTCCCTGCGCATCGCTGCGCGTCATGCCCTGGTCTTCGTAGGCCTGGATGCGCGCCTCTTCGGTGGCGAGTTCTTCCGGGGTGAGTGGCTTGAGAGCCATAGAGATGTGTGGGGAAGTGACGTGAACATAGTAGCACGGGTAACATCATAATGCAATAGGTTTGTCTATTGCATCTTGCACTAGCTCATGTATCCTTTGGCCATGACGTTACAGAACCCCAAGCCCACCACCATCTACATGGACGACGAGGACCGCGCCCTGGCCGCCAAGCGCCGGAAGGAAAACGGCATCAAGACAAACACCGGTTTATGGCGCCACTGGCTCCGCTGTCCGCCGCCTTCTCCAAAAGCCAAATGACCACCATCTTCTACGCCCTCTGCATCGGCGGACCCATCCTTTCACTCCTCACGTTATGAGCGCCAACCTCACCCCGGAAGAAGTCAAAGCACTGGCCCACGACCTTGATCCGAAGTTGAGCGAAGAGGACGTAGCCTTCCAGGTCGCCGTGATCCTGCTGGCCGTTGGCACCGGCTACCTGCCGACCCTCCGGCAGCTGGCACCGCTCGTGTCCCTGTCGCGCCCGCGCATCCGCGAGATCATTGCGCGCATCCGAGAGCAGGGCATCCTCGTCCGCGAAGATGGCGAGTGGAAGATGGCATGCAATTGGATGGACGCCGAGAACGGAAACGTCGCTTTCTGGATGGATGTCAACGTTGCCCTTGGCCTCGTAAACCGCGTCGCTGCATGAACACCGCCGCATCAGAACCGGCCCATGACCAGGAGTTGCGGGAAAAGCTGGACCGACTGGCGTTTCTCTGGGCGCTTCTCTTCACGTTTTACGGGATGCTTCTCGGCACTTTTACAACCGCGTTAAATGACTGGATTATCGCGCATCGACCGATGGGCTTAATCCTGGCGATTGGAAACATCGGCATCGTTTTCATTCTGTCTCTTTTTCTCGCCCAGCAAGTCGAGGATTTAACCTTCCCCACCCCCAATGACGAGCAATAACAGCGCGAATGTCATCATCGAACCGCCGTACCCGTTCATCGACGAGTCCGTCATGACCAACTTCGACCATTCCATCGACAAGTGCCTGGAGGCGAGGTTGAAGACCGAAGAAATCGCCATGCAATACAGCGGGTGGAACTTCTGCGGCATCGTCTGGTGGGACCGCGCAGCCGAGCAATTCCGCTGCCTGGTGATGTGCTACCACGTCAACCGGGAGACAGTCACGCGGCCGACGCTGGAAGAGATCATGGAGTACGTCTGCGATCACTACGGCGATGATTGACCCCCCTGCCCCCCTTTCCCAACCTGAACATGCCCAGTGAACCCACCCGAGAGCAAATGCTGGCCGAACGCCTCGCCGCATGAGCACGCTGGGCGCCGCCGTCGGCCTCCTCCCCGGCGAACTCATCGTCGATAATTTCGCCGGCGGTGGCGGCGCATCGCTCGGGATCGAAATGGCGCTGCGCCGCTCGCCGGACATCGCCATCAACCATGACCCGGAAGCCATCGCAATGCACCGGGCCAACCATCCGGCTACGCGCCACTACTGCGAGGACGTGTGGACAGTGGACCCCGCCGATGCCTGCGCCGGCCGCCCCGTAGGCCTGGCCTGGTTCAGCCCGGACTGCAAGCATTTCTCCAAGGCGAAGGGCGGCAAGCCCGTCAGCAAGAAGATTCGCGGCCTCGCCTGGATCGTCGTGAAGTGGGCGAAGGCGGTCCGGCCGCGCGTCATCATCCTGGAGAACGTCGAGGAGTTCCGGGACTGGGGGCCGCTGGATGACACTGGCCTGCCCTGCAAGCAGCGGAAGGGCTCCACGTATGATCGCTGGGAGAAGCAACTGAAAACCCTGGGCTACGCCGTAAAGGCCAAGCCCCTGCGGGCGTGTGACTACGGTGCGCCCACCATCCGAAAACGCCTGTTCATCGTGGCGCGCTGCGACGAGAAGCCCATCATCTTCCCGGAGCCGCAATACGGCCCGAAAGGCGGCGAGTTGCAACCATGGCGGACTGCGGCGGAATGCATCGACTGGTCGATCCCGTGTCCGTCCATCTTCGGCCGCAAGAAGCCGCTGGCAAAGAACACGCTGCGCCGCGTCGCCGCCGGGCTGCGCCGGTTCGTCATCGAGTCACCGGACCCGTTCGTCGTGCATGGCGCCGGTGCCACCCTGGTCCAGACCGGGTACGGCGAGCGTGACGGCCAGGCACCGCGCGCTCCGGGCCTGGACAAGCCGCTCGGAACCGTAGTCGCCGGCGGGCAGAAGCACGCCCTGGTCACGGCGTTCCTGGCCAAGCATTACACCGGAGTGGTCGGCAGCAAGATGAAAGACGCGATGGGGACGGTGACAGCTAGGGACCACCACAGCCTGGTCGTCGCCAACCTGATGCACAACACGACCGGGAACGCGCCAACGTCGCCGCGAGCGCCGCTCAAGACCGTCACCACCGGGGCACACCACACCGTCGTGACGTCGAGCCTCGTGAAGCTGCGTGGAACGTGCCGCCACGGTCAGCCCGTGACGGACCCCATGGCGACGATCAGCGCCCAGGGCCAGCATCTGGCCGAGGTCCGGACATTCCTGGTCAATCACGACGGGGACGGTCGCGCCGAGCCGGTGGTAACGATCCGCGGCGAGCAGTACGTCATCGCCGACATCGGCCTGCGGATGCTCACGCCGCGCGAACTGTACCGCGCGCAGGGCTTCCCGGACGACTACCAGATCGACCCGGAGTTCCGGGGCAAGCCGCTGAGCAAGACCGCCCAGGTCAGGATGTGCGGCAACTCTGTCTGTCCGCCGAACGCGGCCGCGATGGTCCGCGCTCAGTTCGGCCTGCCCGCTCCTGCTGTCGCCGCATGAACGCCTCGAATCTCCGCTCGCGGGCACAGGAACATATCAAGAAGCAGGGTGAGGATTTCCGATGCAGGCGACGCGCGAACGAGATCACGCTGGAAGAAGTTGCAGCGGATACCGGCCTGAGCATCGCCAGCATCGCACGATTCGAGCTTGGCCAGGGCAAGGTCCTGGCAGAAAACTACCTTGTCCTGATGGACTATTACATGCACAAGCTGTTGTTCCCGGCTGAATGACCAACCGCCTCACCACCACCGGCACCGTGGCCGCCATCCTGGCCGTGCTGGTCGGAATTCAGTCCGTCACCCGCTGGGGCGAGTACCACTTCTGCGTCTTCCGTCGCCTGAACGCCGCCACCAGCTACGCCGAGGACCGCGAGCGGATCGAGCAGACGTGCGCGCGGCTGCACCTTTGGTTCTTGTTCCCTGAATCATGAGGCAACTTCTCGAACAATTCCTCGTCTGGCTTTCCATCGCCCCGTACTGTATTGGGCAACTACACCACAATTACGAGTATTCCCATTCGTGCGGCGGTCGGAGGTTCTATATCTGCCTCCGCTGTGGCTCCACCCGTGCGCTATGACCGACATCACGTCGTCGCCGGCCGATCACCTGCCTGGCCCCCGCTGCCCCAATTGCGGCCGTTCGGTGATGCCGTCGCCCTTTTCCATCCGGGTGTTCTGGTGCAACGGGTGCAAGAAGTACGTGGAAGTGAATCGCGGTAAGCCGGTCGAGCGATCCCGGTCCTTCACCCCGCCGCACGAAGAGGCTGCCGCTCGTACCAGATAGTTACTTCCAAGCGCGGGCACGCGCTGTACGCCTTCATCACCCGCTCGTCGTACACCTGCGAATCGTCGGCCCATGCCACGCCGTTCAGCGCGTCTTTGATCTTGCTCAGGTTGTCGGTGTCCGGCTTCTTCACGTACCGGAACTGTTCGCTGGCGCATGCGGCCGCCACCCACTTTGGGTAACTCTTCGGGATCGGGAAATAGGCGCGGACCTCGATGCGCACCGGACCGTCGATGGGCGTGGCACCGGCCTGGATCGCGCACGCCTTCACCTCGGCTTCGTAGCTGCGGGTCTGGGCGTCGGTGTATGCGCGGGCGAAGCCGCCCTGCACCGAGAACCGTGGGCGGCCCTTCCCACGCGGCAGGCCCGGCACCGTGAACGAGATGACGTGTTCCATCGCGCGCAGCGTACCGGCGCCGGCGGTGCCGCGCCACCTTGCCAGAGCCACATTTGGCCGGTCTGGCAAGCCGACTCGGGAAAGAAGTCCTGGGCGCTGTCGTCTTCTTGCGCTATGGTGCCGGCGATGCCCGACAGCATCTCACCAGTAATGGCCTCGTACACCAAGCTGTCGGGCTTTGTCGTGTGCGGGGCTGTTACTGTTGAGATGCTATGAGGGACGGATACATCCTCCTGCACCGGCAAGGCATCACGCCCGAGGAGTGGAAAACGCCGGAGCGTACCTTGGCTTGGATCGACCTGCTCACGCTGACGAACTTCGAGAATGGAATCGTCACCGTCAGCTACGGCTTTCTGGCCAACCGTTGGCGTGTTGGGAAGAGCACGGTGTTCAAGTGGATGGCTTACTGGATGAAAGAAGACCAGATCACAAAAGTTGGTGAACGCACAAGTGAACGGCAAGGTGAACGATGGAGTGAACGAAAAGGTGAACGGTATTTTGTTGTAAACTATGCCAAATACCAGAGGCAGGGTGAACGGGTTGGTGAACGCAAAGGTGAACGGCAAGGTGAACGCAAAGGTGAACCAATGAATAAAGACATGAGTAGCAAGTCACCAGAACCAAATCACACGAACACCGGGGGCATCGATTTCGAAATCGAACGAGAACTCGCCCGATACGAGGGAGTGGGAAACCCGAAGGCCTACGTCGCCTCACTCCGCCGCCGGGCCCGCCCGCAGGCGGTCGCCAAGGCCTGGTCGGAGTGGCGCAGGGGCAACGGAATCGACAGTCCGTCAAGTTTCTATTCCCGATGTATTCACTGGGAGAAGGAGTTGGCGAAGGGCGGCGAGCAGGCGTAGCATCCGCGCCGGCGCGCGACGGTGTCGGGGGTCGTAGTCCCTGCCGGGAAAACGGAACGCGCTAAGGTCTGCCCACACCGTTCCTCCGGCATCGCGCCCGGCTCCGGGCGGGTGGCTGACCTTCACGTGGCGAGCGGTCAGCGGAATTTCCGCCCACCATGTCCGATTCCCTTGCCAGGCGCCGGGGGCGGGTGTACCGTCCGGGCCATGAAGCATATCTCCATTGCCCAGGAGGCGATTGCCTTTCTTTGGGCCATCGCCAACGAACACCCGGTCAAGGTTCTGGACGACGCCAAGAACCTGAAAGACGTCTTCGAAGACCTGACGCCGGCCAAGGGCGTCTACGACCGCGCTGCCAAGAAAATCCAGAAGAAGTACCGCGTCCCCGCCGTGTTCCGCGACCCCCAGGGCAACGAGCGCGACCAGTTCAAAATCCCGCTGGAAAAGCTGGAGGAGTACGAGACCGAGTTGGCCGTGGAGGCCAACAGGCGCGTGTCGGTCTACCTGCGCCCGCACACCTTCGACATGCTACAGTCGATCTTCACCGGCCTGTTCGAGCGTGAGGACGTGAAGGCCAAGGGCGTCAGCGGCGACCTGCAAATGAAGTACATCGCCGAGGTGTCGCGCGCCTTCGATCCGGCCAACGTGGCCGAGGTGACAACGGAGCAGGCGCAGAATGCCAAGGACGACCAAGTGAAGGCCGCGCACGAGCAGCCGGAAGTACCCGCCGCGTAATGCCAGACACCCCGCCGGCGTCGGCTGATCCGGCCGCCAGGCTCTTGCGGGACGCGGAGCAGGAGAAGATGGACAAGGAAGACGCAGAGGTGCGCCGTAAGGTGCTGACCGAGCTTGTCGAGCCGTTCGCACGTCTGTGCAAGAAAAAGCCGGATTACAAGGACATGGAGACCGAGAAGGTGGCCTACGCCTTCTACATGCTCCAGCCGAAGGGGCAGCGGCCGACCCAGGAACAGATGGCGCGCGTTCTCGGCCGCGACCCCGCCACACTCTGGCGCTGGCGCCACGACCAGGACTTCATCGACTTCCGCTACGACCTGATGCTGGTCGTCTTCCGCGAGCAGACGCCGGACATCCTGGCGAACATCGCTGAGGCGGCCCAGACCAGCGTTGCCGTGGCCAACCCGGTGCCGGCCGCGAAGCTGTGGTTGCAGGTCATCGAGCAGTTCAAGGAGACGCACAAGGTGGAGACGGACAAGCCGGTGGCCGTGTTCGGCTTCCCGGCCTCGCAGTTCATGAAGCCCGAGGAGGAGCAGAAGCCGCGCGAGAGCGTGGCGGAGAAGCACGGAAAGCAGCTTGGGGAGGTGCTGGGCAAGGGTGCCGCTGACTGTCCCGTCATCCCGCAGATCGCGCCCACCTACGGAGATGGCCAAGCCTAGCGGCACCGTCCAAATCCCGGCCTATCAGGTCATCCAGCCCAAGCAGTGGGAGTTCATGCAGTGCCCCGCTCGCTTCCGCCTGTACGGCGGGGCCAAGGGCGGCGGCAAGAGCCACGCCATGCGAATGGAGTGCGTCCGCCAGGCGCTGTCGGCGCCCAACGTGCGCGGCCTGGCGCTGCGCCGCACGTTCCCGGAGATCGAGGAGAACATGGTGGTCCCCATGCTCTCCGAACTCCCCAAAGGCATCTACGATTACAACGCGACCAAGGGCATTCTGACGTTCCGAAACGGCAGCACCGTCCGCTTCGGCTACTGCCGGAACTTCAAGGACGTGCTGCAATACCAGGGCATCGAATACGACTTCGAGTGCATCGAGGAGCTCACGCACTGGCAGGAGAAGGAGTTCAAGATTCTCAAGACGTCGCTGCGAACGTCGCGGCGCGGCATCGTCCCCAACTTCTTCGGCTCCACCAACCCCGGCGGCGTCGGCCACGCGTGGGTGCGCCGCATATGGATCGACCGCCGGTTCCACAAGTCGGAGAACCCGGCCGACTACGCGTTCATCCCGGCCCGCGTCTACGACAACCGCTTCATCACCGAGAACAACCCGCAGTACCTGCGCGACTTAGAAGACCTGCCGGACAACCAGCGCCGGGCGTACCTGCTGGGCGACTGGGACGTGTTCGAGGGCCAGTACTTCACCGAGTTCAACCGCGACGTCCACGTCGTCCCTCCGTTCATCCCGGTGCGCGGCGTGAAGAAGCGCATCGTCTGCGGAGACTACGGGTTCAAGAAGCCGTCGTGCGTGCTGTGGCTGGCGCTGATGAACGACGACACCGTGGTCTGCTACCGGGAGCTGTACGTGACCGGCCTGCTGTACGACGAGCTGGCGGCGCGCGTGGAGGCGCTGACCACGCAGGACGAGGACATCGATTACGGCGTGTTCGACCCGTCCGTGGTGGAGAAGGAGAACGAGGCGGGCAACACGTTCTCGCAGGCGTTCCGCGACCACGGCGTTTCCGTGTCGCTGGCCAACAACGAGCGCCTGGAAGGCTGGAACGTGGTTCACAAGTTCCTGGCGCCGCGCCCGGACCCCAACGGCGGGCGGCTCACGGCCAGGCTGCGCATCACGAGCAACTGCGCCAACCTGATCCGCACGCTGCCGGAGATGATCCACGACGAGAAGGACGTGGAAGACCTGGACACCGGCCTGGAGGATCACGCCGCCGACGCTCTTCGCTATGGCCTCATGGAGTTTTCTGGTACTCTTGAGTCCATCGACGCGCTGGACCCGGTGAACGAATCGCTCAAGCGACGCAGCGGGTTCACGTCACCGGAACTCAGCAGCCCGGAGGAAAAGGACCGCGAGGACGACGAGCAGAACGAACGGGCATCGCCGAACTTCCTGCGCCAGCAGTGGTAACCCCCGCCCGCCTCATGCCCTCCCCGAACCGCGCAGAGAAAGTCGGCAAAGCCAAGAACAGCAAACCGTCGGCGGGCAAGATCACCAAGTCGTCGGCCGCGCAGATCGCGCCCACCGCCGTAGAACCGTCCGAAGTCCAGCTCAAAGACTTGGTGGCCGATCTCGGCGGCTCCGGCACCATCCTGGTCAACGGCTTCCTCGAGCAGGATTACCTTGCCAAGCTGGCCGGCGTCGCCGGGCTGGACCAGTTCGACCGCATGCGCAAAAGCGACGGCCAGGTGTTCGCCACGCTCTGCGCCATCGAGTACCCCATCCGTGGCACCACGTGGTACATCGACCCGGCCAAGGACAAGCACGGCACGAGCGACGCCCAGGCCGAGGAGGTAGCCGAGTTCGTGGAGAACGCGCTGTTCAAGCGCATGCACCAGACGTGGGACGACACGCTGCGCGAAATCCTCACCATGCTGCCGTTCGGCTTCTCCGTCCACGAGAAGGTCTACGAGATCGACGGCGAACACGTGTGGCTCAAGGCGCTGGAGAGCCGCAAGCAGCGCACGATCCACAAGTGGGAGACCGAGGACGGAGCGCCCGGCGTCACCCAGATACTGCCCTACATGAAGCCCGCCGGGGAGAACCAGGGCAAGAACACGGTGTCGATCCCGGCCGCCAAGCTTCTGGTCTTCACCTTCCGCCGCGAGGGCAGCAACTACCAGGGCGTTTCGGTGCTGCGCTCGGCGTACAAGCACTGGCTGATGAAGGACTCGTTCTACAAGTTCGACGCCGTGCGCCAGGAGCGCATGGCCGTGGGCCTGCCCACGATCAAGATGCCGAAGAACGCGAGCAAGAAGGACATCGCCAAGGCGCAGGCCATCGTGGACGGCATCCGCGTCAACGAGCGCGCCGGGCTGGTGATTCCCTTCGAGTGGGATTTCCTGTTCCCGGACTACAAGGTGGGATCGCTCACCGACCTGTACACGTCGGTGGAGCACCACAACCGCGAGATCGCCAAGAACATCCTGGCGCAGTTCGTGGAGATCGGCGGGCACTCCGGCTCCGGCGGGGCCAAGGCCACCAGCGAGGACCACAGCGCCTTCTTCTACCTGTCGCTCCAGGCCATCGCGCAGCAGATCGCCGACACGTTCAACCGCTACGTCATCCCGGAGCTCGTGGACCTGAACTTCGACGGCGTGGAGCAGTACCCGGAGCTCAAGTTCAAGAAGATAGGCAGCGACAAGTTCGCGCTGGTGGTGGACGCGCTCCAGAAGCTCGTACAGGTCAAAGTGATCGTGCCGGACGACCCGACCGAGAAGCACGTGCGCGACCTGCTGGACCTGCCGCCCAAGGCCGACGACGCGCCGCCGCGCCCCAGCCTGGATCCGCCGCAGGTCGGGCCCGACGGCCAGCCTCTGCCGGGGAAGCCCGGCGCCAAGGACGCGCCGGAGCCGGCCGACACGCCGCAGAAGAAGCCCGACGAGAAGGTGAAGGCCAACGAGCGCTACCGGCGGTTCAGCGCGCTCATCGACAACGGCCTGATACTCCGGCTCCAGAAGGCCGCCGCTTCGCCCGAGGAGGTCGAGAAGCTAAAAAAAAAAGGCTTCAAGTTCAGCGATGACGAGGGCAAGTTCTGGCGCCCGCTGACGTTCGCGGAACGCAAGATCAAGCTGGGCAGCATCCGCGACACCGTGGACGAGTTCGAGACGGCGCTGGACGAGCAGCTTACGCACATCACCGCCATGCAGAAGGCGGACCTGCTGCATCAGGTGAAGCAGGCGGTGGCGAACAACGACATCAAGGCCGTCGGCCGCATCGAGGCCCAGTACGGCGGCGAGATGGCCAGGGCGCTCACCGACGTTCGCAAGGAGATGTTCGAGCGCGGCAAGAAGGCGGCCGCCAACGAACTCGGCGTCCGCGTGCCGGCAACCAGCGCCGAGGTGCGCGGGGCAATGCGGGTGCAGAACGACGCCATGGTGGACAAGTTCGGCCAGGACTTGGAACACGCCGTGCAGAGCAGCGTGACGCAGCTGACGAGCAAGAGCGCCGGCCGGATCAGCGACACCGATGTCGCCGACGCGCTGGAGTCCGCCGCCAGCGCCATTGACGACGTGATGGCCGACACGGCCACCATGCGCACGCTGTCTGTCATGGGCGCGTTCAACCTTGGCCGCGCCACCGTGTTCGAGCGCTACCCCGAGCGCGTGCACGCCATGCAGTACAGCGCCATCCTGGACAACGCCACGTGCGACTACTGCCTGTCCATGGACGGCCGGGTGATGGAGCCCGCCGTGGCCCTGGCCCGCTACCAGCCTCCGGGGCACTGGGAATGCCGCTGCCTGTTGGTGGAAATCCTGATGGATGAGGAGTTCAAGCCCGAGATTGAGGATGTGCCGGACAGCATCCCGACCATCGGGACGCTCCAAGAGTACGAGGACATCGACGTGCCGGAAATCAAGGAAGGGAGCGCGGCCGCGCGCGTGTTCCGCCGCGAGCTGGAGGAGCGCCGCGCCAAGGTGGAGGAGTACCGGGCGGCCGGCACGCACCCGCAGCGCATCGAGCAGCACCTGGCCCGCATCGCCGACCTGGAGGACGCCCTTGACTTTGGCGAGTTGAAGGAACGCTTGTCTGCTTCCGGCATTCATTTCCAACCTGACGCATGAACGACTACGAGTATGAGCATCCGCAGGAGTCCGGCGATGAAATGCCTGATGGCAAGCCAGCCAAAGTCATGGCCATGATCGGAATTCCTTTGGTGCTCGCTTTCGCGGTAGCGGCTGCTTTCGCCATGTTCCGATGAGCCAGCCACAGCGCCGCGCGCAGGTGACGATCTACACGGACGACACGTTCAAGGTGGATTGGCAGTTCCAGGGAGACCCGGTGCTGACTACGGCGCTCATCGGCTCGATGGAGAGCGTGAAGCTGCTGCTGCTCAAGCACATCATCACCGCCGCACCGGGCCAGCCGCCGGCGGCGCAGACGAAGGTGGAAGTCGCGCCGGAGAGGCAACCCGTGTATACTGGCGAGCAATCACTGCCGCGCGACCGGGCCATCGAGGCCTACGAGTACGCCAAGCAGGCGATGGAACTCCGGCTCGAAAAGATCAGAAACGCGCCGCCCGACCAGACCTTCCTCGTAGACCACTCTCTCCTCTCCAAGCTATGAAGCACTTCACGCCCGCACTGTTCGCAGAAGCAGTCGGCGTTTCCGAAGACCTTGCCAGGAAGGTGCTGGGGATGGTCTACGCCAAGAAACTCACCGCCGAGGACTTCAACAGCGTTCTGTGGAGGATTCGGGAGCAGTTCATCCGCGAGCGGTTGTGGCCGGAAGTCGAGCGGATGAAGGACGCCGATCTTGAGGCCGTCATCGACGGACTGATCGCCGACCGCGCCAAGTGGTGCGGCGGAGTACCCGAGTGCGTGTCGTGTGCGGAAACCCCGGAGGCGTTGGCAACCGCGCTCGCTGACCGCCCGGCTGGCGCGTGGTTCTTCACCGAGTTCGGCGAGAAGGGCAAGACCTACGCGGCGGGCGACACCATCGAAATCCAGATCATGCGGGTGGGCAAGTGGGAGCACCCGGAGTACGGCGACGTGGAGGTGACGCGCCAGACGCTCAAGGAGGTGAAGAAGAATTTCGACGACAAGGTGCGCGGCATCGACCTGGCCGTGGACGAGAACCACGAGGAGGACCACAAGGCGCTGGCGTGGTACACCGAACTGTTCTTCAAGGACGGCGACAGGGACCGCCTGTTCGCCAGGATGTCGCTGACCAAGCTCGGCGCCGACAAGGTGAACAACGGGGAGTACAGGTATTTCAGCCCGGAGATCGCGTTCCGGTATACGGACGCGGAGACCGGCACCGAACATCGCAATGTCCTCATCGGAGGCGGACTAACCAACCGGCCATTCTTCAAGGGCATGCAGCCCTTGCAGATGTCGGAGGGACCGGCCCCCGGCGAGCCATCGAACCAGGCTTTATTTTTTTCCGATTCTCAACACATGGGTAAGTTTTTGAAGCTCATGGAAAAGTTTGCGGAGCAGAAGACCCTCTCCAAGAACGACGTCCAGGAGCTGGAACAGGCCTACGCGGAGCTGCCGGAGGCGGACCACAACGCCAAGCTGGACGCCGCCGTGGAGGAGATGAAGGCCAAGTCCGACGAGGGCGAAGCGCCGGAAGGCGACAAGCCCAAAGACGACAAGCCCGCCGACAATCCCGGCGGCACCGAAGGCGACAAGCCCGTCGCCGCCGCCGAAGGCGATGACGACGAGGAAGACGAGGAAGAGGAGCCGGCCGACGACGAAGAGAAGCCGGCCGCCATGTCCGAAGTCTTTAACGAAGTCAAGCAGGACAAGGACGGTAACTTCGTCTTCTCCGCCGACGACATGGAGAAGGTGAAGAAGGCGCTGACCGCCTCCGAGCGCGAGGCCGCCAAGGCCAAGCAGTCGCTGCGGTTCAGCGAGACCAAGCGCGCCCTGCGCAAGCTCCAGTTCAGCGACAAGAACGCCGCCGGTGTCTTGCTACCCAAGGACGTGAAGCCCATCGCCAAGTTCGCCTGTCAGCTCTCCGAGCCGATGGCGAAGCAGTTCATGGACATTATCAAGAACCTCAAGCGCGCGCCCGACTTGAAAAAGAAGGGCAGCGGCGATGACGTGGAAACCGGCGTCTTCAACGAGGCCACCCGCGAGAGCAACGAGCACTACCAGTTCTACCGCGAGAAGATGCACATGGACGACAAGGCCGCCACTGCGGCCACCAAGCGCTACTACGCGAGCCTCAAGAAGTAGCGGCGCGCGACGAGACCCTTTCTATTTCCTTTCACCATTAGCAAATGGCCATCCTCACTTCCGCCCTCGAAACGGCGCGGAAAGACGGCATCCTCGGCACCCTGCCGGTGATGACCGCGACGAAGATTCTCAAGGGCGCTGCGGTGTACACCAAGCAGTCGGGAGCGAACGCGGGCTACGCGTTCACCCCGGACGGCGTGGTCAACACCCTGGCGTTCGGCGACCGCTTCGAAGGCATCGCCACCGAGACGGTGGACAACACGGCGGTCGGCAACCCGACCGGCTACGGCACGAACGGCTCCCTGAACGTCAACGTCATGAAGTCGGGCTCGTTCCTGCTGCCCTGCACGGACACCCTGACCGCAGCCAAGACCGGCATGTCGGTCTTCCAGGACAACAACGGCAAGGACGGCACGACCACGATCACGCCGGCCTTCGCGTACCTCGGCTGCAAGATCGGCGTGCTCGATGAGTTCGTCAGCGCCGGAAGCGCTTACGTCCGCATCGACTCCGCCGTCGGCAACACCGTCGCCCCCGGCGGTCTGCCCAGCGACAAGATTCTGCGCGCCACCTACGACTTCGCCGTCCACGGCGGGGCCGTCGGCTCGATCAGCCTCCCCTTGACGGTGCCTTCGGGCGTGATCGTCTCGGACGGCATGCTCGACGTCATCACCGCGCCGACGTCGGGCGGTTCCGCTACCGTCGCCGTGCAGCTCAACGCCGCCGACGACATCGTGGCCGCCGCCGCGATCTCGGGCGCCCCGTGGAGCACCACCGGGCTCAAGAACATCGTCCCGGTCGGCACCGCCGCCACCGCCGTGAAGACGACCGCCAGCCGCACGCTGACCGCCGTTGTCGGCACCGCCGCGCTCACCGCCGGCAAGTTCGACGTCTACCTGCGCGTGCTCTAGCCGCGCCGCACGACGAACGCCTTTCTACTTCACTTCCACCTTTCAGATAATGGGTATCACCAAGTCCGACGTACCGTACCTGATGACTGCGGGCCTCCAAGAGGTCTTCATGCAGGGGTACACGCAGTACGTCGCCGGCATCTGGCAGGAGTGCTGCACGCCTATCGACTCCAACAAGAACGAGGAGACGTACGACTGGCTCGGCTCAACTCCCACCATGCGCGAGTGGCTCAACGAGCGCGCTCCCAAGGGGATGCTGGAACACAACTTCAAGCTCAAGAACAAGCACTTCGAGGCTTCCATCGAAGTGGACCGCAACACGCTGGACGACGACCTGTACGGCCAGATCAAGCAGCGCGTCATGCAGCTCGGCCAGGAGGCCGCCCGCTACAAGGACGTGTACTTCACGACCCTGCTGGAGGCCGGCACGTCCAACCTGTGCTACGACGGACAGCCGTTCTTCTCCACCACGCACAGCGAAGGCAACTCGGGCACGCAGAGCAACGCCCCGGCCGCTTCGTCCACGTACAACATCACGCAGGCCAACCTTCCGTCCGTGATCGCCAAGGTGATCACGGCCATGCGCCTGTTCAAGGACGACCAGGGCAAGATCGCCGGCGCGGGCACCACGCACATCATGGTCCACCCGGCCAACGAGTTCGACGCCCGCTACGTGCTGGACCCGTCGGTCATCGCCCAGGCCACCGGATCGACCGTGGCGACCGTGCTCTTCAAGGGCCGCCTCAAGATCATCGTCAACCCGTACATGACGCTGGCGGACGCCGCCAACATCCAGTACGGCCCGTACTTCTTCTTCGATCTCGGGCAGCCGACCAAGCCGTTCATCTTCCAGAAGCGGAAGGACGCGGAATTCGTGTCGCTGGACAAGCCCGACTCCCAGGAGAACTTCATGCGCCGCCGCCTCATCTACGGCGTGGACGAGCGCTACAACATGGGCTACGGAAACTGGCGGTACGCGTACCGCTGCCAGGGCGACGCCTAATCGAGTTGAGATCATGGGGGGACGGTGCTACCGTTCCCCCGCATAGCCTCTTCCCCTCAAGCCATGGAAAAGCAGCGCATCGTCGTCTGTGTCCGCCCCGACCACCCGTCCAGGCAGTACATCGTCGCCGGGTACAAGATCACGCCGACGTTCCAGATGGTGGAGGACAAGCCCGAGGTCATCAAGCAGCTGGAGGACGACGCGTATCTCGTGAAGGCGCCGCACGGCTCGCGCGCGTGGTGCGAGGCCTGCGGCATCGAGTTCTGCGAACGGGAGCTTGCCAAGCTGGGCCTGGACGTACACGGCCAGCCGCTGCCGAAGCCGCAGGAGAAGCCCGATTTGAAGCCCAACGCGGCCGAGAAGGAGGGAACGCAGACGGGCACGGCCGGCACCCCAGCGTCCGCCGCCGAGACCACCCAGAGCGGCACCGCAGGCACGCCTGGCAAATCTGGTACCGCCTCCCTCGATGACAAGGCCGGACCCGCCTGGCTGCCTTCCGGCTTGAAGGTCACTGATACCGCCAAGAAGTAGGCATGGCCAACTACTCCACCGTAGCGCGCGTCCGCACCGAGGCCGGCTTCGACGGGAACGCCAACGTCACCGACGCGTACATCCAGGCGTATCTCGACCAGGCCACGAACATCGTGAACGGCAAGGTCTTTTTCCGGTACGCGCCGTCCACGTTCACCGCGAACTTCTCGGGCTCCCAGGCCGAGGCCACGCTCCAGCGCTGCGAGGAACTGCTGGCCGCCGGCTACTTGCTGGCCAAGGAGTACGGCGCCGAGAACGTGGGGGAGAAGAGCGGCAAGGAGAAGATCAAGATGGCGATGGACCTGCTGTGCATGATCGCCGACGGGGACATGCTCCTGCTGGACAGCAACGGCGCGATCTACGCCCAGCAGGCCAGCAACCCCAGCGTGGACGGGCCGGTGCTGAACATGCCCGCCTACGACCAGGACGCGCCGACCGTCGCGGGCGCCGAGCCGTCCGACCGCAAGTTCTCCGTGGACGACACGTTCTAGCGTATACTGGCCGCGTGCCGCAGGTCACGTTCTCCGTCAACGGCCACGTCCAGGTGAGCCGCAACCTGCGTCTGACCGCCGACCGCATTCAGCATCTTGCGCCGTTCTTCCGCGATGCCATCGGGCTCATCGAGGCCCGGACCAACCAGATTTTCGCCGACCAGGGCAGAAGCGTCGAGAAGGCCAACACGTGGGCGCCGCTGGCACCGTCCACGCTCAAGGCCCGCGAAAGGGGATGGGGCTACTACAAGAACACCCCGAATAACCCGTCGGTGCTGCGCTGGACGGGCGCGATGCAGGAAGCCCGGGTGAAGAACGTGAACGACAGCTTCGGACAACTCCAGTTCACGGACCCCAAGGCGGCGTGGCACCAGGAGGGCAACGGCGGACGACCGCCGCGCCGCGTCATCATCGACATCGACAACCCTACGGCCGCCGAGATCGTGCGGCTCCTCCAGGCATTCATCATGCAGACGCAGGGCGTGTTTGGAAGGCAGTTGTAGGACGCCGCGCGGAAGCGTGGTACAATCCCGCCAACATATCGGCTCGTCCCCCTTCTTGCTTTCCTTTCTTCCTTCCGGGGCATGAACAATGTGATAGAAGCTGTCGTCCAGCTTCTCACGGCAGCAAAGGCAAACGGCAGCTCACCGCTCAACACGGTGAAGTCCATATGGTGGGGCGACCCGGTCATGATCGGCGAGAGCGACCAGCCCGCCCTCGTCGTCCACCCCGTGTCCACGGAGTACGCCCGGCGCGGCACCCAGTACGACCAGAAGCGTCACACGGTGGAAATCCGGCTCGTGTACAACGTGAAGACCTTCGTTGGCCGCAGCGCCAGCAACCCGTACAAGGTGTTTTCGGTGGCCGACGCCATCGACAAGGTGGAGCTCCTGGTGTCGCAGTCCGGCACGTCCGTGCTGTCCGTCTGCGGCGTCATCCAGAGCAACCCGACGCTGCCGTACACGCCGGAGGGCGGCGATCCCACGGTGGCTGCCCAGGACGCTCGCGTCACCCGCGTGAACTACGTCTTCAACTCCGCACGCGGATTCCCCACCTTCGAGATCATCGTGACCATGGAAGCCACGGTCATCGGCGACCGCTCTTAATCACTTCCCAAACCATTCAATGAAGAAAGTCAAGAACATCAGCGGCGACCCCCAGACGTTCAGCAACTTCGCCCCGTTCGCCCCCGGAGAGGAGCGCGACGTCACGGAGGCCGAGGCCGCCGAACTCCTCATGTCCAAGGCGATGGCCGAGGTGACGGCCGCGCCGGCACCCGCCGCCAGGAAGGAACGTTTCAAGGCCGTTGAGGCCGAATGACACCAGCGACTCTTTCTATCCACATTCCTCTAACCCATGGCCATTACCCGCATCGGATACCTCGCCAAGAAGCGCGAGTCCACCCAGGGCGTCGCCGTCGTGCCCACCCACTTCCTCCGCTTCAAGAGCGGCGACATGATCGTCAAGCAGGACGTGATCGTCAACAACCCCATCCAGAACAACCGCGCCAAGGCGCTCAACGTCGTGAAGGGAAAGCAGACCATCGAGGGCGGCTACACGCTCGACCTGGACGCCAACGAGTGCGTGCAGTGGATCGCCGACGCGCTGGGAACCCTCTCCACGTCGGACATCAGCAGCGGGACCGACGCCAGCGTCTACCAGCACACGATCACCCCGGCCACCACCATCCCGTCGTTCACCCTGGAGCAGGCCAAGGGGCCGCTGACCGACACCAGCAACAACGGCCAGAACCGACTCGTGGAGCGCTCCTTCGGCTGCATCGTGGACGGCTTCACCATCTCGGGCAAGGACAACATCATCGAGATGGACGTCAAGGTGAAGGCGATGGGGCAGTTCCGCGAAAGCCTGCTCACGGCGAACGCCAACGCCGGATCGACCGTGAAGCTGTACCTGACGTCGGTGGAAGGGCTGGTGGCCAGCACCGACACGGTGAACATCTACGACACGACGCCGCAGAACGAGACCGACGCCATCGCCGCGATCACCGCCGCCGACCCGTCCATCACCATCGGCACGCTGGGCAACAGCTACACGGTCGCCAACGGCGCCAAGGTGGAGCTGGTCCCGCAGACCCCCTCGTATTCCGTCCCGGCGCAGCTGTTCAGCTTCGGCCACGCGCAAATCCAGTTCGGAGCCGACCTGTCGGCGGCCGCCAGCGCCTCGTACGAGAACATCGAGAACTGGGACTTCGAGTTCAGCAACAACGCCAAGGAGATGTACGGCACGGCCCAGGCCGCCGGCCACTTCGGCCCCAACGTGCTGTCCCCGCTGGCGTACTCGTGCACGCTCAAGTACACGCGCTACTTCACCGACGTGAAGGACCGCGACGCCTTCATGAACATTACCCGCCGGGCCGCCATCCTCACGATCAACAACGGCGTGCGCATCTCGGCCACCGACACCAACGCCGCCAAGTATCAGGTGAAGATCAACCTGTCCGACCTGCGCATCACGACGCACGAGATGCCGACCGGCACCGACGAACTCTATGCCGTGACGGTGGAGTGCGAGGCGTTCTACGACGCGAGCGACGCGCGCGCGGTCCAGTTCGTCGTCCAGAACGCCAGCGCCGGCACCGTCTACACCGCGTAGGAACGCCGGATTGGCGTCTTACTTACTTCCTTCCTTTCATTCTCCGTATGAGCAACCCCATCGTTTCCATCGGCCGGGACACCGTAGAAGCATCGTTGTTTGACACCAAGGGCGGAGTGGTGACGCTCTACAAATCTCTCACGGGCGCGGATCAATCGGCCATCGCTTCGAAGTATGAGGGCAAAAAGGGCGCGGCCAACAGCTTCGACCAGGCCATCGACACGATTGTCGCCTGTTTCGTGAAATGGAATATCGGCCAGGACGGTCAGGTGCTTCCTTGCACGCCCGACGTTCTCAAGCGGTTCACCCAGCGCGACCTTCTGGCCATGTTGCAGGCGTGCACGGGCGCCTTGATTCTCGATGAGCAGGGGAACTTGCTCTCGAAGGAAGACGCGCAAAAAAAAGGCTTGAGCGCTTGATGCAGAAGCACGCCCTCTGGGTTTCCTGTAGCTCGGGGGGCAGCGTGGAGACATCCACGCCGCTCAAGCGCGAGGCCGTGGACCGTTGGAACTACCTGGCATTCATAGAACGATTCGGCTGGATTCCCCCGTGGGAATACGTTCTCCTCCCCATCGATCTCAAGCAGGACATGATCGTCATCGCGGGCATCCGCGACTCCAAGCAGCAGTCTTCCACCCCCCCCAAGCCATGACGAGCGAACAAGTCACCGTTGAGATCAACGCCGACGACAACGCGTCTGGCAAGCTCAGTGACGTGGCCGACAACGCCGAGGGCATGGGGGCGCGCGTTGAGTCCGCTCTCAAGGGCGCGGAGGACGCGTCCAAGAAGTTCGCGCTGGCGCTGGGCGTCGCCGCCACGGCGGCCCTCGCCCTTGGCTTCAATGCGCTGCAAGAGTTCAACCAGGCCGAGCAGGTCGGCGCACGCCTTGAGCAGCTGATTTTCAACCAGGAGGGTGCGACTGCCGCGCATGTGCAGGCGCTCTACGACCAGGCTGCCGCGATGCAGAAAGTTACCACATATGGTGACGATCTCATTCTAATGGCTCAATCGCAGTTCGCCACGTTCGACATCTCGTCCGAGAGCATTCAAAAACTGATCCCCGGCTTCCTCGACATGGCGGCAGCCGAGAAAGGTGCCGCGATTTCGATGGAGGAAATGAAGCAGCTGTCGCAGGGCTTCGGAAAAGCCCTCGTCGGCCAGGCCGACGCGCTCATCAAGCAGGGATTCATCTTCACCGACCTACAGAAGCAGATTCTCAAGACGGGCACGGAGCAAGAAAAGGTGGCCGTGATCACCGAGGTTCTCGGCCGCACGTATGACGGCATGGCCGAAACCCTCCGCAACACGTTCCAAGGGCAGGTGGAAGTCGCCAAAAACACCATGAGTGACTTCATGGAGATTATCGGATCCACGATCGCGGACGTGTTGTGGCCAGCCATTCATGGCTTCAACCGATGGACGGACAGCATCGGCGGCGCGGACGGCATGATGCGCAGGTTCGTGGAGATCATCAAGACGGTGCAACCGTACTGGTTCCTCATCGCCGGGGCCATCGTCGGCGCGCTCATACCCGCCCTCTACGGCATGCTGGCGGCCACCAGCGCGAACGTCGTGGCGCTCGCACCGTTCATCGCGGCCGGCGCGGCCGTCGCTGCCGTCGCGTACTTGATCTACCAGGCGTATGAAACGAACTTCCTTGGGTTCCAGGGCATCGTGACATCCGTAATAAACGCCATGATGCCGGTCGTTCAAAGCCTGTTGGATTTCTGGACCCTCTTCACGATGGGGCTTACCCAGGCGTTCAACGACTTGAAGTTCGCGTGGGAAACAGCCATGTTCGGAATCCAAGCGACGGCGACGGCCGTGTGGAACGGGATTCAGCTTTTCCTTTCGGGCGTGCTGAATGTGATGAAGGGGCTGTTCAAGGTCGCCCTTGGCGTCATCACGCTGAACTGGCAGACGGCTTGGGAAGGCCTGAACCTTATCGCCATCGGTTCCTTCGAACTCATCACGCTCGGAATCCGGGCGTTCTGGGACGGCGTCAACGCACTGTGGAAGCTCGGGTCGGATGCCGTCGCCAGCGGATGGGGCTCCATGATGGACGGCATAGCGAGCGTCGCGGCGCGGGTCTGGGAAGGCATCAAGCAGACGTTCAAGGACGGCATCAACGCCATCATCCGGTTCGTGAACGGATTCATCGAAACCTACAACGCGGCGCTGGACAAGGTGCCTGGCGGGCGGAACTTGAAGCTCCCGACTTTCACGCCGCTGGCGGAAGGCGGCATCGTCACGCGCCCGACCTTCGCGCTGATCGGCGAGGCCGGTCCCGAGGCCGTCGTTCCGCTCAAGAAGGGCGGGGCGGCCGGGGTCGGCACCACGATCATCTTGCAGGGCAACAGCTTCTATGGAAACGCCGACGAGTCGTTCGCCCAGCAGATCGGCGACACGCTGGTCAAAATGCTCCAGCCGCATCTCTCCTACGCGTCCGCTTAATGCTCCTGGTCTTCGCCAACTCCACGGACATTTCCGCCTCCGTGCAGGAGTCCTCCTTCAAGCTGACGGAGCAGTTGCAGAGCCGGCGGGACACCGCGAGCTTCACCACGCTCCAGCAGGCCGTCACCTACGGCCAGGTGGTGACCGTCTACGAGGGCTTGCAGCTCACCCAGCCGGCCGCGTCGGGCCAGCCGGTCCTCAACGTGGCCGACACGTACCCGCAGACCAACAAGATAGCCGCCGGCGTCCGGCTCCTCGTCGGCATCGGCGGGGCGGACCAGGCGACGTACACGGTCCTCTCCGTCGATCACGCCGCGAAGACGGTGACGCTGACGGCCAACCTGGCGGCGACGTTCGCCACCACCGCCAGGATCGGCAAGCTGCACGACGACGGCGAGCCGCTGTTCGCCGGCATTTGCATCAAGTGCCCGGAAACCGAGATCGGCTACACCGGAACGTTCACGTACAACGTCCAGTGCGCCGACCTGTCGCTGCTGTTCGACGCCAAGCAGGTGGTGATGAACTTCCTGAACCAGTACGCGCGGGAGATCGTGGGCCGCATCGTCTACTTCTTCTGCCCGCCCGACACGTCCTACAACGTAGACCTGTTCGATGCAGCATGGACCCACGGCGGCGTGGGCCTGGCCATGAGCGACAACGCAGACCGCATCCAGGGCAGCTACTCGCAGGCCGCCGGCACGTCCGGCGCCGGGGTCGCCACCTGGACGAAGACGGTGACGTCCGTGGACCTGCGCGCGTACTCCAAGCTGCGGTTCTGGTGGAAGCTGGCCGCCGGGTTCGGCAACGTCGTCACCGCGCTCAAGCTGCGGATCGGGCAGGACGCCAGCAACTACTACGAGTTCGACATCGCCAACATCGGCGGCGACTTCTCCGACTGCTGGAACTACGAGAGCGTGACGCTGGACAGCCCCTCCGCCGCCGCCGGATCGCCGACCCTCGACGGCGTGACGTGGTTGCAGCTCTCGGTGACGGCAACCGCCGCGATGGCGTCCCCGGCGCTCTCCTTCGACCACATGCACGCCACCACCGGCGGCTTCACGCTCCAGAACTGCGTGCGCGGGCCGGTGAAGTTCGATGACCTGCGCGTGAGTTACCGCCGCCCCACCGACGTGATCGACGACCTGGCCAAGCGGCTGTCCGACGTCTGGTACATCGACTACAACCGCGACGTGCACCTCTCGCCGCAGCAGGCCGGGACCGCGCCGTTCAGCCTGGACAACACGCCGGGCAGCGCCACCAGCAATTACGGGAACCTCAAGATCGACCCCGACATCACGCACCTGCTCAACCGCATCGTCGTGCTCGGCGGCGAGGCACCGGACGCCAACCTGTACACGCAAACCATCGTGGCCGACGGCGAGCAGTCGTCGTTCACGCTGGACTACAAGATGAAGACGCTGTCCATGACCATCGACGGCACGCCGCAGACGCTCGGCGAGGAGAACCTCGTTGATCCCGACACGGTGCAGTACCTCTCCAACTTCCAGGAGAAAGTGGTCCGCACGTCCACGGCCGGCACGCCTACCGAAGGCCAAGTCGTCGTCTTCACGGGGTTCCCGTACAAGCCCATCCGCGTGCGGGCGCAGGACAACGCTTCCATCGCGCTCATGAAGTCCCTGGTGGGCGGGGACGGCATCTTCGACGGCGCGCCGATCAGCGACGCCTCCATCGGCTCCTTCGAGGACGCCCTGATCCGCGCGCGGGCGGAGCTGGCGCAGTACGCCAACGCCGTGCTGACCGCCACGTTCGAGACCGACCACGACGGGCTGCACGCCGGCCAGGTCATCCGCATCACCGACGTGAACCGTGGCATCGACCAGGACTTCCTCATCCAGCGCGTCCAGTACAAGCAGCGATACCGGGACCGCTTCCACTACGCCGTCACCGCCGCGTCCGTCATGTACGGCGTCATCGAGTTCTTCCAGATGCTCGTCCGGCGCGCGCAGTCGGTGGACCTGAAACCGTCGGACTTCCTGGAAATCATCCTGAACGTGGACGAGACGGTCACGGTAGCCGACGCCGCCACGTATTCCAAGAAAAGCAAGACCTTCACGGCCGCGCTCGTGGACTCCCGGCGCATCCGGTTCGAAGGCCTCGCCGGTTCGGCGAGCTCCACCGGGATCATCGGCGCCAACGACGCGCTTTACGGAATCCCCAGACGCTTCACCAACTGGTACGCCGCGTTCGCGGGCGGCGAGACCGGCACCATCCAATTCGCCTCGTCGGAGTACAACAACGACGCCGAGCTGCGCATCACCGCCGCCGGCGGGGGCAGCGGCAAAGAGGCCAAGGCCACCCTGCTGTTCTACCTGCCGGCCTACGCCAGCACCGCGTACACCATCGGCGTGTGGCTCAAGGTCGCGGCCGCGCTCACCAACGTGGGAACCGGGGGCGGCGCGCGCGTGCTGGTGAAGGAGTACTCCGTGGCGCGGGGCGGCACCGCCCTGGTCACGAACACCCTCTTCTCGGGCGTCACCGCCAAGCAGGATTTCGCCTGGCGGCAGGCCGCGTTCACCACCGGGGCCAGCACCGCGTACATCGGCATCGAACTGTCGCTGTACCAGGCGGCCGGGACCATCGCGTTCTCTGATATACTGGTCGCGCCGACGGTGGCCGAGAGCCAGAGCAACCCGGCCGTCGCATCCTTCTCCTCCGCAGCATGAAGCAGGCCGCACAGCTCGCCGTCCGCGAGAACTATTCCTTCATCCGCGCCACCGAAGACCAGATCGTTGAGTTCCTGACCATGCAGTCGTGGGCGGAGCGAGTCAAGATCGCCGAGGAGGAAATCCGCCGGTCCTTCCGCGAGGGCGGCTACGCTTTGAAGGCGTGGCTGCACATGACGGCCAAGGGCATGACCAACTTCCCGGCAGAGCGGTACAGCAACTTGGTCCCCAGCCAACTCCGTAACTCCCTGGCCACGCTCATCTCGGGAACGACCGTCACGCCGACCTTCAAGGCCAACTACTTCGCGCTGGGGACCGGCAGCGCCGCACCCGCCAACTCGGACATGATGCTCCAGTCGGAAACCCTGCGCGCGCAATTCACCAACCGCTTCGCCGAGAGCAACGTCGCGTACCTGAACGTGTACTTCGGCAACGCCCAGGTGGGCGGCAACACCTACCTGGAAGCCGGCATCTTCGTGGACGGCAGCGGCAGCGCCAACAGCGGCTACCTGCTGTCCCACGCCGCCATCAACCAGGCCATCGGGCCGAACGAGACATTGACCGTCAACTGTTCCATCACCATCAACTGACATGCCGCGCCAGCATTCATCCACCTGGAACACCGGCGACAACGTGAGCGCCAGCCGGTTGCAGGACATCAACGAAGACCTGGACGACATCTACAGCTTGGGCAACGACCGTGGCCGCATTTGGGAGGCCGCGTCGGGCACGCCGTTAATGATCGACATCGCACCCTTCAACTGGCGCGTCGGCACCACCACCGGCCAGTTCGGCGGCGACACCGACATCGCCTTGACGGATGACGCCACGAACTATGTGGAGATCAAGAGCGACAACACCATCGCCATCAACACGACGACCTGGACGACCGCCAACGGCCGTCTCGGGACCGTGACTTGCGTGGGCGGGGAGATCACCGCCATATCGATTTGGAAGCCCGACGTGGTGGGCGGCGAGCTCGGATCGTCCACGCTGGTCAACGTGGAAACCCTCTCGGGCAACAAGACGCTCACGTCCACCGCCAAGTACTACCAGATTCTGAACCCCAACGGCACCGCCCGCGACGTGACGCTGGAAACCACGAACATGAGCGAGGGCAACCACTTCGTCGTCCGCAACGTGGACGACCGCGTGGCGCTGACCATGAAGCAGTCCTCCACCGTCATCACCACCCTGTACCCCAAACAGACGGGCGTGTTCGTCTTCGACGGCACGAACTGGACCCTGGCGCTCCAGGAGCAGACGGACGAGTCCTACTACGGCGACGGCAGGGACGGCGACGTCACGCTCACCGGGGACGCCACCCTGACGCGGGACATGCACTACATGAATTTGAACCTTTCGACGTTCACGCTGAATACGGCGGGCTACCGCGTGTTCGTGCGCGGCGTCTGCTCGGGCAGCGGCAAGATCAAGGCGCCGACGGGGGGCAACGGCGGAAACGGCGGCAACGGATCGAACTCCACGGGCGGCACCGCCGGGACCGCCGGGACTGCGGCGGCCGGAGTGACCGTGACGCCGGGCCAGGCGGGCGTGGCCGGAGGCGCGGGAGCGAGCGGGCTGAACAACGGCAACGCCGGGACCGCAGGCCCGTCGAAGTCCAACGCCGTCATCGCCATCACCGGCGCGGCGGGCGGAGCGGGCGGCGACGTGAGCAACCGAACGGGCGGCGCGGGCGGCGCGGCCGGAACGTCCACGATCCACACCGCGCAGATCAGCCCGAAGTTCGCGTACTTCTTCGCCGACATCTCGGGCGGGACGTACACGCGCCTGAACGCCGGGCCCGGATCGGGCGGCGGAGGCGGCGGAGCGGGCAACGCCGCGAACGCGGGAGGCGGAGGCGGCGGCGGCAGCGGCGCGAACGGCGGTAACATCGTGGCTTTCATCTACCGCCTATCGGGCACCTGGAACTTCGAGTCCATCGGCGGCAACGGCGGGAACGGAGGCAACGGGTTCAGCTCCTCGTCGCAGGCCGGCGGCGGAGGCGGCGGCTCCGGCGGAAACGGCGGAGCGGTCCTTCTGGGCTACCGCGACAAGGCTTCGTGGTCCGGCGGGTTCACCCTGACGGCGGGCTCCGGCGGCACCGGAGGAATCGCCGGCGAGGGCGGCGGCTCGGGAAGCCCCGGGGCGAACGGCTCCAGCGGAACGGCGGGCTCCAACGTGCAGATCATCTACTAGCCGGTGCGGGTGCGCGGACAGCCGCCGTCTGGTATACTCGGCGGCATTACCGCATGAACAAGCTGCCTATCCCCTCTGCCGATCTTTACAGCCGTGTGTTCAACCGTGACGGGACGGTCGCGCTGATCGCGCTGATTTCCGTCGTGGCCCTGGTGGTCATCAACGTCCGCTACCTGCACGAAATGCACTCCACGCTCGGCCTGATCCTCGTGGAAGAGCGGCTGCAAACGCGGCTCATGGCGGGCCGAGAAATCGACCTGGGAAACTCCGTATCGTTCACCCTATCCCCTTCGTACCGCACGCAATGATCCTCTGCCCCGTCAAATCGCCGTGCCGCATCACCCAGCACTTCGGCGCGCGGCCGGAGGTGTACAAGCAATTCGGCCTGAGAGGACACAACGGCGTCGATTTCACCGGCGCGCGTCCGGGAGAGCTCGTGCCGGTGTTCTCGCCCTACGACGCCGTGGTCCACGAAGTCGGCGATCAGGGCGACAAGGGGTACGGCAAGTTCGTCCGCCTGCGCACCGCGCCCGACGTGTCCGGCTCGCGGCGCGAAGTGATCCTGGCACACCTTTCCGTGGTCAGCGTCAAGCCCGGCGATGGCGTGCGGCTCGGCGACGCCGTGGGCGTCATGGGCAACACCGGCTTCTCATCCGCCCTGCACCTTCATCTCGGCCTGCGCCGGATCGGCGCGGACGGCAGCGAGATCGACGGCGGGAACGGGTACAGCGGGTACTTCGATTTCGAGCCCTACCTGCTGTTCTGGAAGGGCGGGGACGCCTCCATGGTCACGTACCCGAACGGTTGACATCCCGGCTTTCCGGCGCGCGGTGAAGCTCCGCCGTGATAGAATCGCGGCACCTTTCCCCAAGCCCGAATGATCCGCCTCTGGCAAATCATCAACGGCAAGAAGACGTACATCGTCGGCACCGTCTGCATCGTGTACCTGTGGTCGCAGGTGTGGGCCGGAACCCTGACCGCGCAAGAGGCCTTCGCGGGCACGCTCATCGCGCTGGAAGGCATGGGCCTGCGCCACGCGCTGCCGCCCAAAAACGTCTAGGCGCATGCGCCTGACGCACTGGCCGTTTCCCAACAGACGGCTGGCCGTGATCGTCGCGGCCCAAATCATCGCCTTCCTGCTCTATCTTCCGTTTGCGCCCGTCCGGTGAACGGGTGGATACTGGCCGAGTCATAGCACCCCGCTGTGGCCAGTGATCCTTTACCCCATCGGAGGGCTCTACCCGTGTCCACCAGCAGCAGTCTGGTCGTCCACGCCGGCGCGCGTCACGTTGACCGCGCCGAGTTGGACGCCGTGGCCGCACCGCCGGCCACCAAGACTTGGTTCCCGCTCTCGCACGGCGCCGTTCTGCGCCGCGTCGAGGACGGCCTGAACCAGGCGGGCTTCAACATCCGAACGGTTCGGATGGCCCTGTCACGCGGCAACGCACGGTTCTTCGGGACGCTCGATCTCGAGTCGGCCGTCGCCACGGGCGTCACGCTCGCGGTCGGCGTCCGCAACAGCATCGACAAGTCCCTGCCCATCGCGTTCTGCGCCGGTTCCCGAGTGTTCGTGTGCGACAACCTGGCCTTCCGGTCAGAGATCACCGTCGCGCGCAAGCACACCCGGTTCGGCGAAGTCCGCTTCGGCGAAGCGCTGTCCCGCGCCGTCCAGTCGCTCCACCAGTTCCGCGAAACCGAGGAGGCGCGCGTCCGCCAGTTCCAGCACACGCCGCTCACCGACGAGCGGGCCGAGAGCATCATGCTCCGCGCCTACGACCAGGACATCGTGAGCCACCGCATGCTCCCGCGCGTCCTGGCCGAGTGGCGCACCCCGACGTTCGAGGACTTCGGCGAACGCACGCTCTGGTCGCTGTTCAACGCGTTCACGACCGTTCTGGGCGACGTTTCCAGGTCCAACCCGCAGCGCTTCTCCGCGCTCACCATCGCCCTGCAACACCTGATCGACAAGCAGGGAGTGTTGGCCAATGCGGCGTAAACCCAAGTTCCGGCGTCCGCGCTGGAAGAAAGCGAAGGTGATCCCATGCCACGCAAGAAGAAGGAGACTGCCGTGAGTGAAGAAGTCCCCGTCGCCCTGCCCGTCGAGCAGAACGGCGACACCGTGACGACGAACCCGCCCGACCAGGCCACCGACCAGCCCGCCCACGCCTCCAACGGCAACGGCGGCCGCAGGCCGGTGATCTCGTGGCGGGTGATGAGTGACCGAACCACGTCCATCGAGCTGGCGTGCTGGTCGAACACGTACCGCGCGCAGTCCGGCGAGGAGTACGAACAGCTGACGTTCACCGTCAACCGCTCGTACAAAACCGACGAGGGCTGGCAGCGCCAGGAGAAGCCGTCGTGGCGTGCCCACGACATCCCGGTCCTCATGTTCCTGCTGTCCAAGGCGCACAGCTACGCGCTGGACAACCGCACGACCGTGACGCCCGAAACGCCCTTCTAAGGGGACGGACCCCGCCGCCAGCCGCGAGGCTGACGGACCCCCGGTGTACGACGGTATACCGGGGCTTTTCTGCGAGAATTTTTCTTCACCCGTGTAATCTGTGGAAATCTCGCGCTGCTACTTAAGCAGGAGGGAAAGACATGAGCGACCTGACGAGAGAATACGAGGAGCTGCTTGGCGTTGCCAAGGCCGAGGCCCGCAAGGCGATGGGCGGGCAGCGCGTCGGCATCTACGACGTGGATGACATCGCCCAGGAAATGATGGTGAAGTTCTTTCTGGCCAAGCAGAAGAAGGTTATCGAGCATCCAAAGGCGTTCCTTCACGAGCTGGCGTTTCAGTGCTTCACGGCCGCGCTGCGGCGTGAGAAGCGGCGCGAGATGGAGGACATCACCGGCGACGTGGCGCTGGAGCAGACATGGGAAGACGGGGAGATCGTCACCGAGCGAATCATCCAGCTCGGCGAGTTCGCCAGCAACGGCGTCCAGCGCGGCATCGTCCTGCATGTCTTGTACGGATTCGACGTGAAGGGCACCGACGGACGGAAGCGCATCGCAAGGTGCGCGGGTGTGAGCGACGGGGCTCTGGCCACAGAGTTGTCGCGGCTGAAGGGCAACGCCCTGAAAGGCGTGGAGCCGGGCAGGACGGTGGTGCCGGTGTGCACCGGGTGGTGCTACGGGCTACTGCTGTTCGACCTGCTGACGAAGGTGGCGCACTTCGGCGCGCCGCAACTCGACAAGGCTCCGCTCGGATTCGATTTCGATGGCGGCATGAGTAACAGGACACCGTGAGCCATGGACGAAGCGGAAGGCGCCGAGATCGTCACCTTCGTGGTGCTGGGCCTGCTGATCTACTGGGCGCGCAGGCTGTGGAAGTCGGGCTGGTTCACGCGTGCGGAACCGGCGTACAAGCCGCCGCGAGTCGTGTACGTGGACCGCTACCCGTCGCCGCCGCCCAAGCCGCCGCCGTCGCCCAAGGAAGAGTACGCCAAGGCGGTCCAGGCCATCGACGGCCTGCCGCTGGAAACCGACGAGAAGGAAGCGTTGAAGGAGCAGGCGCGGGAGCGGATGGTGAGCCGCATGCGGGACGAGCTGGGCTGGTAAACTTGTTCCGTGCTCTCCTGGCTGTTCAAGCGCTGGCCGAAACTGACCCTCCCGCCGCCGAGGGAGAGTCTGACCGAGGACCAGGCAAAGCAAGTCATCGGCGGGTATTTGCGACGGCAGAAGTTCATTAACGGATACGCCGGGGTGCTGCCCGACGACATGCTCGAAGCGTGGACGGTCGGCTCCTACAACCGGATGGCGGAGAAGGTGCGCGCCTACACCGAGGATTACGAACACCTGGACCAAGAGGATACGGGACCACAGAGCAAGCCATGAGCAAGTTTTATCACCGCCTTGTCTGCGGCGCCACCCGCTCGGGCAAGAGCGAACACGAACTCGGCTACGTCGTCCGGCGGGTGAAGCGCCGGGAGTGCGCGGTGGTCGCCTACGACGCGCACGGCACGTTCACCATGAAGCTGGCGATGCGCCTGGCGGCGGAGGGCGCCCGGAGCCGGGTGCTGTACGACCGGCTCTCCGACACCGACCGGACGCTGGGCTACGAATTCCTGGCGGTAAGCAACAACCCGGACGAGCTGCAACGGGCGCAGGAGAACGACGAACGCAAGCAGTCGTTCAAGGAAACCCTGCTCTCCGAGCGCGGCATGATGGACGACTCCGCGTCGCCGATCATCCGCGAAGGCCTGGACGCCGCGCTGGACCTGTACTTCGCCCAGGACCGCCGCGCACCGATCCGCTGGCTGGCCCGCGTCTTCCGCGAAGGGCCGGAGCAGAGCGACTTCCTGCGGCACTGCACGGACCCCGGCGTGCTGGCGCGGTTCGAGTACTACAACACGCTGTCGCCGTCGCAGTGGGAGTACAAGTGCGGCCCGGCCACGCGCATCCTCAAGAACTTCTGCGAATGCCCGAGCGTGTACGTCCGCGACGGCGCGAGCTTCGACCTGGCGGAGTTCCTGAACAACTACGGGGTGCTGATCCTGGACGGCAGTTCGCGCGGCAACCTGTCGCGCTACGCCGGCGGGACCATGATGCGGGCGCTGTCGCACTCCGTCCTCATGCTGGCGCGCTCCGGCAAGCTCCGGGTGCCCGTGCTGAACGTCTACGACGAGGCGGTGAACTCCGCGCTCGTCACGCCGCAGCTCTCGCGCGGGCTGGCAGAAGGCGGGAAGTGGGACTGGTGGTGCGACATCATCGTGCAGCAAGCGGTGTTTCCCACCGAGGAAATCGAAGAGAACGTCATGCAGAACATGATGCACTACTGGTTCCGGCAGGGATCGCCGAAGGCCGCGCAGTTCGCCGCCGAGGACGTTGCGAGCAGACTGTACGACCCGCTGCGCGTCAAGTTCGTGGAGTTCCACAAGCGCCAGGTGCACGACGGCTACGAGTACGAGGAGGTGACGAGCAGCGGCGTGCAGCTGGACGGCAAGGGGAAGACGAAGGGCAAGAGCAGCAACACGAACGTCGTGGCGCGGGCGAAGTACCGCGAGGAAGTGGAGGAGCGGCCACGGCACTTCACGCCCCAGGAGTGGACGGCGAAGGTCGCGCAGAAGATCACCACGCTCGGCCCCGGATACTGCTTCATCGCCGGCGTGAGCGCCACCGAAGAACCCGAGTACATGCCGATGGAGAGGGAATTATGGTCTGGTCTTTCTTTGCGAAACGGGATGACACTGGCGGAAAAGAAGTTCCTGGACCTGCTGGACGCGATCAAGCGGCGGCCGGAGTACAGGGTGCCGGTGGTACAATTGCCGCCTGTTCCACCCCCACCGCCATCATCTCCAGCAACGCCAAAGGCAGGCAGCGTGATGCGGCGATCGTAGCGCTCGCACGCAAGGGGCCGATCACGCTCCGTCACCTGATCGCCATCGGCCTGTTCCGCACGAAGACGCGCGCGTCCCGGCGCATGAGCGCCTTGTACGACGACCGGCAGCTCTACCCGCTCGGAAAGCTGCACCTGAAAGCGCTGCGCACGCACCCGGAAGACCACTGGTGCAGCCGCTCCATCAAGCTCGGCAATCGTGAACACGAGGCGTACGTCATGGAGGTTTGCCTGGCGTACTGGCCGCACAAGTTCCTCACGGGCGCCGAAGTGGACCCCGCTTTGCAGCCCGACGCCACCCTCGTGATCGACGGCAAGGCGTGCCACGTCGAGATCGACACCGGCACCATGAGCCGCGAACAGGTGCAGGCCCGGTGGAAAAAATACGAGGGCAACAAGGACGACAAGCTGATCGTGTGCCCGGACGATTCGCGCATCGAGAGGGCGATGCGGTGGTCGAAGGCGCTGGGCGAGCATGCCTACTTCGCCATCATCGAACACGTGGTCGCCAGCCCGTACGGGCGGATTTGGACGGGCCTGGACGGTGGCAAATACGCCATTCACGAAGGGGGCAACGAAGGGCGACACGAAGGTGGCATGGTTGCCGCGCATGCGTGAATACCCAGTGGGATGGTTAAGTACTTACGCACTTTCCCACCCACCCGCCCAGGCCCGCCTGGAGGATGCAATGCCCAAGTGTGCCACGGCTCGGCCTTCGGGCAATGTAGTACTTTGCGAAGTCTCCACATTGCCCTACGGCCTGCGCCGGGCGATGGGAGGGCATTACTCCCTCCCCCGCCGAGCCATGAAGTACCGTGTCCGCTGCGCCATTTGGCAGATCGAAGCTGCCACGCTTGACGAGGCCCAGAAGAAGGCACGCGAGCTGATCAAGAAGAACGTGGACGCGCTCGTGACCGCCGAGCCGTTCGTGAACACGCGGCCGCTGTGGCTGCGAATCCTGACGGGCAAGTAGCCCGTCTCTGCCCCGCCCGTTCCCATGCACTGCGTTCCCGACGCTCGCACGTTGCGCGCTGCGTACGCGGTGCGCGCTCTGAAGGAGGTGTCTCGTGTCCGTGGATTGGAAAAAGGTCGCCATCTTCGGCGGCCTGCTCCTGGTGATCGGCGTGGCTGTCTGCGCCATCTTCGGGTGCAACAAGGAGTCCCAGCCGGCGCCCATCATCGCCAAGCCGGGCCAGATCGTCGTCATGCCGCCCGATTCCTCCCCCGTCCCCGCTGCGTCGCAGCCGGCCGTGAACCGCGCGGATATCCAGCGCGACATGGAGCGGCTGGGGCGCATCGAGGCCAACCAGTCGAGGTGATTCATGTCTCGTTACCTGATCGCTTCCGCCGCCGCGCTCCTGCTGGCGGCCCCGTCGTTCGCGCAGCAACCGGACCCCCGCGTGCCGCGCATCATCGACGTGCTGGACAAGATGGACCAGCGCATGAACCGCATCGAGGACCGCCTGGCCAACGTGGAGGGCAAGCTGTCGGCGCTGGAGAGCCGGTACAGCACGCCGGCGTACACGCCTTCGTACACCCGCCAGCCGGCTTACCGACCGGCGGGAACGTACGGCGCGGGATACGGCGGCGATTACGTGGAGGAGTTCCGCCGGGAGCAGCGGCAGTACGACGCGGCGACGCAACAGGTCCTGGACCGCCTGGACCGCGCCATCGCGGTGTACGAGCGCGGTAACTGACGGATCGCGCGTGGGCCACGGAAGGCCTTTCTTTTGGAGAACACCGATGTCACGAGTCTACCGAGAAGAAATCATTGTCGAGATCGAGGCCACCGGCGACGAGCTTTCCAAGTCGGCCGGGGCCATCGCCGGGGCGCTGTCCGCGACGGCCATCGGGCACGCGGTCGCGCCGCTGATCGCCCGCCAGATTTTCAACGACAACATGCCCAACCGCATGCAGATCGCTTTCCAAACCCAGGGCGCCACCGTCCAGAGCGTCCCCATGCTGGAGAACCGCAATGGCCAAGATGAACGTCAGAATTAGCCGCGAGTACGTCGAAGACCAGGCCCAGCCGGAGCCGCCGAAGGACTACACGAACGCCGTGCTGGCGGTGATCTCGCTGGCGGCGACGGTCGCCGTCGCGGTCATCATGGCGATGACCGTGAGATAATCCGCGCCATGAAGACCATGAAGGAGATCGCAATGGAACTGAAACAACTGGACTACGAGCCGGTCAGCATGCTGGAAGGCAAGGTGCCGGCCGAGAAGTGGCGTCACCTGTACGCCGCGCCGCGCACCGTGGAGGACATCCAGCGCGGGTGGCGCGAGACCTTCGGCATCGCCGTCATCACCCGCGAGCCGCTGGTGGTGATCGACGTGGACGACGGCGCCATCGCCGCCGACATCCTGGAACGCTGCGGACTCAAAGACGCGCCGATTTGCCGCACGCCGTCGGGCGGGCTGCACGCCCACGGCCTGCTGCGGAAGGGCGTCGAACGCTCGCGCACCATCAAGGTGAAGGGCGAAGACGCGGACCTGCTGACCGGCATCGGCCTGTCGATCATCCCGCCGACGCCGGGCTACGAGTGGCTCGGGCCAGGGCTCCCCGCCCTGGACGAGCTGCCGAAGTGCAAAGTGGCCTGGACGCGCGAGCGGACCAAGAAGGCGGCGCGGATCATCTTGAGCCCTGCCGGAAGCGCTGTCGGCGAGGTCCGCGACAGCTTGAGCCGGATCGCCAACCCGGAAGCGTACTGCCTCAAAATCCCCTCCGTTCAGGGCCAGAACGGGAGCAAAGGACTGGTCCGCGTGGTGTGCGTCATGCGCGACGCCGGGCGCACGCCGGAGCAAACGCTGGCGTTCCTGCGGGATGTCTGGAACGCGCAGTGCGCGGTTCCGCCCTGGTCGGAAGGGGAGATCGTGTACGCGATCAACCGGCATTTCGGAAAGCGGTGAGTCGCCGAGTCCCACGGCGAAGCCGCAAGCAGCCCCCTGGCCGGCCGCTTTGCGTGCGGCGGTTGCGCTGACGAGGGCTCACCACACAACAATTGGATCCAAAACGTCAACCCGATTCAAGGTCGGTAGTTGGCTTTCGACGGTGAACCGTCACCAACTCCGGCTTTCGTTTCCATCCCAAGGAGTCCGTCATGTTGAAGCTCACCATCCACAGCACCGGCACTGGCACCTGCTCGCTCTCTGGCAAGGAGGGGCCGGGCATCACCGTCACGTTCGAGGACGGGACGGCGAACAACGCGTTCCTCACCTGGAAGGCGCTGCAACAGCTCGTCGCCATGAAGGTCGGCCAGGCGAAGAAGGCAGCGCCCGCCGCGGTGCCCGTGTCCGCCAACGCCGTGCCCGCGAAGTGATGTGTTAACCAGAGCCACCCGAAACTACCACGTCGCTGGCATGTGTCAGCGACGTTAACGCAAGGAGCCAACCCATGCCGAAGCAAATGCCCGTCTGTCAGATCGTGAAGCGCAACGTCCGCGAGCGTCGGCGCCGCAAGGGCCGGACTCTTCGCCAGATGCTCAAGGAGCTGGAGAAGAAGAATCCCGCGCTGTTCGCCGCGTACCGCAAGGCGGCGATGTTCGGCCTCATTCGGAGTCAGTCCCCGGACCTGATGCCCAAACCGACGGACCCGCAGATCGCCTGCCAGGTTCGGTTCACCCGCAGCGGCGAGCCGTCGTGATGGACAAGTACGAACTGCGCGATCACGTGATCGAGTGGATGCACAACAACTATCCGTGCCTCCTGGCCGACGACGAACTGGTGGAAGGCTTCGTGTACTTCTGCCTGCGCGTCTGGGGCCAGGCGGTGCGGGAGGAGCGGAGAAGGAGGATCGAAGCGTGCCAGAACCCGCGAACGTTCGAGATGAACTGAAACCCATCGCCGTCATCCTGCGGCTGCGCAAGGAGTGCCAGAGCTGCCGGTGCGTGACCGGCGGCGCGGAGGTGTTCTTCCCAGGCCACGAGAGGCCGAGGCAAACGCTCTGCTGGCAGTGCTTGATGCGCTTTTGCGGAGTGCTGGACGAGTTGAGTCATGAACGTTAAGGAAGCCGCGAAGCAGGCCGGCGTGTCGCCTGCGATGGTCTATCAGTGGTGCGCCGAACGCCGACTGCCACATCTTCGGCTTGGCGGCCGTGGCCGAAGGGGGAAAATCTCCATCGCCCCGGAAGACCTGGCCGCCTTTCTCCGCACGTGCCGCGTGGACAACGAGGACGCCGAAGCGCTGGTGGAACCGTCCGAGCCGGAGACGGTCCCGGCGCCGAAGCGGAACGGGCCGGGAATTGATCTCTGGTAGTCACTCCGTCTTCTGCCGCCCCGCCATGAACTCAAGATACCGGGCGTGCAGCTTCTCCTCGTCCATGTGAAAGTACCGCGTCTGCAACATCTTCACCGACGTGCCGAGCATCATGGCGGCGCCGAACACGTCGCCCGTCCGGTCCAGGTAGTTACAGGCCCACGAATGGCGGAAGTTGTAAATGCGGATTTGCCGTGGGTCGATGTCGTGTTCTTTCAGGTACGCGACGACCTTGGGCCGCTTGAGCAGCCATTGCCGCCACTTTTGCGTGCAGTTGGTCAGCCCCCACGGGTCGCCGCGCGAGGTGCGGAAGATCGGCCCCTCCGGGTACTTCTTGATGCACTCCTCGGCGTACGCCTGGGCCTCGGGCGTCAGGAACAGAACGCGGTCCCGCTGCGTCTTCTTCGCCGTCTTGTGGACGTAGCCACGCGTCGCGTTCCAGCGGTAGACGATCCGGCCGTTCTGGTAGTTGTGCGCCTCGGCCATGCGGATTTCGATGGGCCGCGCGCCGGTCAGCCGCAGGAGCCACAGGAACTTGCCGAACTTCTCCGAGAACCCGGTCTTGCGGTGGTGAACGGCCGGCGTGTTCGTCCTCTTCTTGCGGTGGTACGTGGCCTTGGCGAAGCACTCGCCGATGAGCAGGTCCATGAGTTCTTCGCTCATGCGCGCGTCGCGGCCCCGCAGGATCGGCTGCGGCCGCTCGATGCGGCCGGTGAGCGGGTCGTTCTGGATGAAGCCCTTGCGCTTCGCCCAGCCCAGCGCTCCGAGAATGAGCGTGGCGGCGTGGGCCTGGCTGGTGGGGTTCCACTGCGTCTGGGAGGCGAGCCACCCGTCGAAGTCGTGGGGCTTCAGCTCGCGGACCTTCTTCGATCCGAACTTCTTGCCGAAGTCGCGGGCCATGATGTCGAACACGCCGGGCACGCCGCTCTTGCGGGTGGCGTGCAGGTGCACGCGGTACTGGTTCAGGAGCGACGACACCAGATATTCGTCGGTGCCCTTGTCGGCCTCCATGGCGATCAGCTTTTGGAAGCGGGCCACGGCCGCCTTGTACGTCGGACCCTTCGGGCCGTCGTTCGGGCCTTTGGCTAGAATATGCTGTGTGCCGTCGATCCAGCAGCCGTAGGCTTCGCGGCTGTCCCAGTACCGTACCGATGGTTTCTTCGCCATGAGCGTCTTCCCGAATACCGTGCCGGCCTGCCGTGTGAACGTTACCGTGCGTGAATACCGTGCAGGCGATTTCCATAACTATTGTACCAGAAAGGGATAAGGTGTCAAAGTGTACTACATCGACCCGCACATCCACATGATCTCCCGCACCACGGACGACTACCAGCGGATGGCCTTCGCCCAGTGTGCCGCGATCAGCGAGCCGGCGTTCTGGGCCGGGTTCGACCGCGGCACGGCGGAAGGGTTCCGCGACTACTTTCACCACCTCACGCTGATCGAGCCGAAGCGGGCGGCGCAGTTCCACGTCCGGCACTACTCCTGGCTGTGCATCAACGCGAAGGAGGCCGAGAACGTCAGCCTCTCGCGCGAAGTCATCGCCATGATCCCGGAGTTCCTGAAGAACCCGAACGTCCTCGGTATCGGCGAGATCGGGCTGAACAAGAACACCGCGAACGAGGCGACCGTGTTCCAGGAACACCTCGACCTGGCGGCGAAGACGAACGAGCTGATCCTGATCCACACGCCGCACCTGGAGGACAAGTACAAGGGGACGCGGATGATCGTTGACATGCTGAAGAACGACCGCCGCGTGAAGCCGGAGCGGGTGTGCGTGGACCACGTCGAGGAGCACACGGTGCGGCTCGCGCTCGACAACGGGTTCTGGTGCGGGATGACGCTCTACCCGACGACGAAATGCACGGCGGCGCGGGCGTGCGACATCATCGAGATGGTCGGTACGGATCGCATCATGGCGAACTCGGCCGGCGACTGGGGCAAGTCCGACCCGCTCGCCGTTCCGGAGCTGATCCAGGAGATGAAGCGCCGCGGCCACCCGGAGGCGGCGATCAAGAAGGTGGTGTACGACAACCCGCTCGCCTTCTGGCGGCAGGCGAACAACTGGAAAGAGTGGGAGGAACAATGACCGAACCCGACTTCTGGAAGCTGATCGAGTCCACGAAGAAGTCCGATCCGGACGAACACGTCGAGCGGCTGGTCGGCAAGCTCGCGAAGATGGATACGAAGGAGATTCTCGCCTTCGGTAAGGTGTGGGCGACGCTCCACGACAAGGCGTACACGTGGCCGCTGTGGGGCGCGGCGTACCTCATGAACGGCGGCTGCTCGGACGATGGCTTCATCGACTTCCGCTCGTGGCTGATCCTGAAAGGCGAAGCCGTTTACTCGGCCGCGTTCAAGGAACCCGATTCGCTTTCCAAAGTCCGCGTCGAACCCGACGAGGCGTATTGCGAGTGCTACCCGGCCCCGGAAGCGTACTGCCGGGCGGTCGGCGGGACGGACCACAACCTTTACTACGACGCCTACGAGAAAGCCCACGGCCCTATACCACACACCGAAACGCCCGGCGGGGAAGAGTGGGACTTCGACGACGAGGCCGAGATGAAGAAGCGACTCCCGAAAGTCTTCAAGAAGTTCGGTGAATCGTGAGTGCCAACTTCCTGGCCCTGGAAACCTCCTGCGACGAAACGTCCGCCGCGGTGTTCACCGACGACCTCCGCATCCTGTCGAACGTCGTCGCGTCGCAGAACGAGCTGCACGCCCGGTTCGGCGGCGTCGTCCCGGAGATCGCGTCGCGGGCGCACCTTCGGAACATCTTGCCGGTTATTGACGAGGCGCTCGCCAAGGCGGGCGTGACGCTGAAGGACATCGGCTGTGTCGCCGTCCACAACACGCCGGGCCTCGTCGGGGCGCTGCTCGTCGGCGTGTCGGCGGCGAAGTCGCTAGCGCTCGTGCTGGACGTGCCGCTCGTCGCCGTGAATCACGTCCACAGCCACGTCTACGCCTGCCGGATCGCGGCCGGGTGGGACATCTTCCCGTGCGTTGGGCTAGTCGTCAGCGGCGGGCACACGTCGCTGTTCCGGTGCGAGAGCGCGTTAACCCTGAGCCTGCTCGGCGGCACGCGGGACGACGCGGCCGGCGAGGCATTCGACAAGGTCGCGGCGATTCTCGGCCTCGGATTCCCCGGCGGCCCGGCCGTCGAGCGGGAGGCGGCGAACGGCGACCCGAAAAGGTTCGCCTTCCCCCGTGCGTTCGCCCACGAGCCGCGGCTGGAGTTCAGCTTCAGCGGGCTGAAGACGGCCGTTCTCTATGCGTGCCACGGCCAGGACGTGTCGAAGGCGACGCCACCACCGACGGGGCAGAAGCGGGCCGACCTCGCGGCGAGCTTTCAGGCCGCGGTCGTGGACGTGCTCACGCTGAAATGCAAGCAGGCGATGCGACAGGCCGGGTTGAAGCGGCTGGCCGTCGGCGGCGGCGTGACGGCGAACAAGCTGCTCCGCGCGAGTTTGCAGACGATGTGCGATAAGGAAGGGGCCGAGCTGTTCATCCCGCCGCTCGCCCTGTGTACGGACAACGCGGCGATGGCGGCGCTGGCGGTCGAGAAGTGGCGGCTCGGCGAGTTTGCCCCGGCCGACCTCGACGCGGAGCCGAATTTCAACTGAAAAGAAAAAACCGCCGGGGCTTCCGGCGGTCGAGGTCACTTCTTGGTCTGCTTCTTGATCTCTTCCTGAATCTCCTTCGGCACGTAGGCCAGGACGCCGAGCCGCTTCTCGAACTTGGCCCGGCGCTTCTCGCTCTTCTTCCGGCGGACGGCTGCGGGGTTACCCATCTTCACTCTCCGACCATGCGATGTTTGGAAATTGTCTCAAGTCACGCGGAGCAATTTCGTCTTGTGAATTTAGGGAAAACGGCGGCCCATTTGAAGGGGCTGGCGGAAAGAAATCGTGCGCAAGGTCGGCGCTCGGTCCCGTTCGCCCGGCGAAGCATCACTGCCCCGAACGGCCGATCCCGGCCGCCGCAGGACGCGATTTCGGAGGTTCCCCCAATGGTTGCCAAGAACAATTCCGCGCGGCTCGCGCTAGAGGCCCTCGACGCCCGCGACGTTCCCTCGGTCGTTTCCCCGGTTCACGCGAAACGGTACGCGGTCGCGTCCGGGGCGGGCGAGCCGTCCCAGGTGAGCGTGTACGCCAGCGGGTCGAACGCCCTGCTGACCACGTTCATGCCGTTCGGAAAGACGTACACCGGCGGCGTGACGGTCGCCACCGGCGACGTGACCGGCGACGGCGTCGATGACGTGGTCGTGGCCGCGAAGACCGGCAGCTCGGCGGTGAAGGTGTTCGACGGCAAGACGCACAAACAGGTCGCCGCGTTCGAGGCGTTCGCCGGGTCGAAGGCCGGCGCGTTCGTCGCGCTCGGCGATGTGACCGGCGACGGCCGCCTCGACCTCATCGCGGGCGGCACTTCGACCGTCCGCGTCTTCCGCGGGCAGGAACTCTGGAGGGTCGCGGCGGAACTGCAATCGTTCGGCGCGGCGTTCACCGGCGGCGTGCGGGTGGCGGCCGGGGACGTGAACGGCGACGGCATCGCCGACATCATCACCGCCCCCGGCGCGGGGTACCCGGCCGTCGTGAAGGTTCACACGGTCGCCGCGAAGTGGGGCGACACGGCCGGCGCGACGTTCCAGTCGAAGGTTTCGACCATCGGCGTCGGCGGGCCGACGGACCGCGGCGGCGTGTTCGTGTCGGCCGGCGACCTGGACGGCGACGGCCGGGCGGACATCGCCGTCGGCCGCACGGTCGGCAGCCGAGCGACGGTGACCGTGTTCAAGGGGAACCAGCCGAATAAGGTGCTGTTACAGGCGTTCGGGTTCCAGAACACGCAACCCGGCGGCGTGCCGGTCGCCCTCCATGATCTGGACGGCGACGGCCGGGCGGAAGTGATCGCCGGCGGCGGCAACGGCGTGTCGCAGGTCCGCGTGATCGGCGGCCGCGGCGGGCTGCAACGCAGCTTCATGGCCTTCACGCCGAACTACCGCGGCGGCGTGTACGTGGGGTGATCGGTGATTTGTAGGGCGGGTCAAGGCTTTGCGCCGACCCGCCGACGCCCCGTGTGCCCCGGCGGGTCGGCGCAAAGCCTTGACCCGCCCTACGAGGAGGCCGCCTTCAGCATCTCGGCGGCCTCCTTCCGCGTGGTGTCGGACCGCGACTCGCCGCGGAGCATCATCGCCAGCTCCTCGACCCGCGCCTCCTTCGTCGTCAGCGGCGTGATCGTCGTCGTCGTCCGCTTCCCGACCGTCTGCTTGCGAATCGTCCAGTGGGCGGCGGCGTAGCTCGCGACCTGCGGCAGGTGGGTCACGCAAAGCACCTGATGCGACGAGCCGAGGGCCGCGAGCTTTTGTCCCAACACGTCCCCGAGGCGGCCGCCGACGTTCGCGTCGATCTCGTCGAAGACGACGAGCGTTCGCACCGGGTCGTGAGCCGCGAGCACCGTCTTGAGCGCTAGCATCGTCCGCGAGAGTTCGCCGCCGGACGCGACCTTCCGCAGCGGCCGGGCCGGTTCGCCGGGGTTCGCGGTGAGCATGATTTCGAGGTGGTCGAACCCGAACTGCGGAATCTCGACCGACAGCGGATCGTCACCCGCCGCCGACGTTTCGAGGACCGCCTCCAGCTTCGCCTTCCCCATCTGCAAGTCGGCGAGGTGCTTCAACGCCTCGGCCGCAAGCTTCTTCGCAACCTTGCCGCGCTGAGAGGTCAGCTTGTCGCCGACCGCCTTCATCTCGGCGAACGCCGGCCTCAACTCGGCCTCGACCTTCGACAGGTCGTCTTCCTGCTTCTGCAACTCGACTTCCTTCGCGTCGAGCGTGTCCCGGTAGGCGATCAACTCCGCGGACGAGCGGTGGTACTTCGTTTCCAGCTTCTTCAGGAACTGAATCCGCCGCTCGATCTCGTCGAGCCGCGCGGGGTCGGCCTCGTAGGTCTCGCTCAAATCACGGCAGGTGTCGGCGATGTCCTGCACCTCCGGCTTGAGCGCCTCCAGCCGCTTCGCGAGGGCGAGCAGCTCGTCGTCGTACTTCGCCCACTGGTGCGCGTCCTTCAGGATGCGGCCGAGGGCTTCAACAACGGAGCCGTCGTCGTCGTACAGCCGCCCGGCCGCGTTCGACGTGAACGTGGACAGCGACTGCGCATGGATCAGCTTCTCGCGCTCCTTTTGGAGTTCGGGGAACTCGTTCGGCACGAGTTCCGCCGCGTCGAGTTCCTCCCGCTCGAAGCGGATGAGCGCGAGTTCCCGCTGGCGGTTCTGTCGGGCCTCGGACAACTCGCGGTGTCGCCGCCGCAGTTCGCGGACACGATCTGCCGCGACGACGAACTTGGTCCGCGACTCCGTCAGCTTGCCGAACGAGTCGAGGACTTCCAACTGGTATGCCGGTTGAAGCAGCGAGTAACTCTCGCGCTGGCCGTGGACATCGACGAGCAGTTCGCCAAGTTTCTTGAGCGTCGTCACGGCAACGGGAACTTCGTTCACCAAGGCTGTGCTGCGGCCGGCCCGCGACAACCGGCGGGTGACGATGAGTTCGTTCTCGGAGAGTGTATCGTTCAGAATCGCTTCCGCGGCCGCCTTCTGCTCCGGCCGCACGAAGTCGAACCGGCCGGTGACGCGAAGTTCCTCCGCCCCCGCGCGGATCAGGTCGGCGGAGCCGCGCTCGCCGAGAAGAAGGCCGAGCGCGCCGAGCAGCAGCGACTTCCCGGCCCCGGTTTCGCCGGTCCAGGCGCAGAAGCCGGGGTGCAACTCGACCCGCACGTCTTCGATCACCGCCAGGTTCTGCACGGCCAGTTCGCGGAGCATACCCGAATGGTACACGAGAACCCCGATGGCGGCTGTCTCGGCAGGGCCGTTCTCGTACAGTAGGCCGGAGACGAACCACCCTCCCGGAACACGTCATGAGTCAGTCGAAATTGCGTTGGGGCATCCTCGGCGACGCGAAGATCAACCAACGGCTGCTGCCCGCGTTCCGGGCCGCGAAGACGGTCGAGCTGCGGGCCATCGCCAGCCGGTCAATCGAGAAGGCGAAGGCCGCGGCCGCCCGCGACGGCATCCCGGTTGCCCACGGCAGCTACCTCGACCTGCTGAAGGACCCGGCCATCGACGCCGTCTACATCCCGCTGCCGAACCACATGCACGACGAGTGGACGCGGAAGGCCGCGGACCACGGCAAGCACGTGCTCTGCGAGAAGCCGCTGACCGTGAATGCGAGCGAGGCGGAAGCGCTCGTCGCCTACTGCCGGTCAAAGCACGTTCGGCTCATGGACGGGTTCATGTGGCCGCACCACCCGCGGACGCACAAGCTCCGGTACGCCCTCGACACGGGTGTGATCGGCCGCGTCGAGAAGGTGAACGCGGCGTTCACGTTCAACCTCGACGGGCTGCCGAAGGAAAACATCCGGATGCAACCGGACGCCGGCGGCGGCGGGCTGCTCGACGTGGGCTGCTACACGACGTTCGCGATCCGCTGGTGGATGCAAGCCGAGCCGGTGAAGGTGTTCGCGACCGCGACGTTCGTGAACGGCGTGGACGTTGCAATGAGCGGCGTGTTCACGTTCGCCGACGGCCGCACCGCGAACTTCGACTGCGGGTTCACCCACCCGCTACGGACGTGGGTGGAGATCGTCGGCACGACCGGCGTGATCCTGGTCCCGAACATGTGGATTCCGGACGACAAGGCGGTTTACAGCATCCTGCGGCAGGGCGGGATGTTCGACACGCAGATCGAGGAAGTCGCGACGCCGGGCGAGAACCAGATGGTCCACATGCTCGACGACTTCGCCGCAGCCGTGTGGGAGAAGCGGGAGCCGTACCCGAACCCGGACGAGGCGGTGAAGACCGGCCGCCTGATGGACGCGCTCGCGAAGTCCGCCCGCGAAGGGCGTGAGGTTGCCGTGTGACCGAGACATCGTTCGGGAGTTGCCGATGGTTCGATCCTTCTCTCTGACGGTCGCGGCCCTCGTGCTGACGACGGGGGTGGCCGACGCGAAGATCATGCTCATCACCCACGGCGAGACGATCGCGAAGGTCGGCGACGTGGCGAACAAGCCCGACCCGTCGTTCCCGGCGAACGTCGCGGTCGGGTACAAGTACAGCTACGGTGGCCTGTTCTGGCTCGACTTCTGGCGATGGGACGGCGAATACTGCCTCTTCGCGGGGGAGGACTGGCAGCCGATCGACGAGCCGACGGCCGCGAAGCTGCTCGGCGTTTCCCAGGACAAACTCGTCAAGCCGTTCTGGTATCGCTTCCCGCCCGTGCCATTCGTCGTCGGCGTCCTGCTCGTCCTGTTCGTGCCGTTAGGGGTTTACGGCATGATGGTGGACGCCAACCGGCGGAAGCGGTACGACCAGTTGAAGAAGGACCCGGCCTACAAGGCCGCGCTCAAGATCGCGACGGCCAAGCCCGCCGCCGAGGACGAAGACGACAAGCCCGAAGGCACGATGTCCGCGCCGCGGGACCGCGCCGACACGGACGCCGACTGCTTCGACGCCGGGCTGGACCACCTCGTGAAGGCCGGCGTGGACGAAGCCGAGGCCCGGACCAACTTGCGGCTCATGGTCGAGGTGAAGGCCGAATTGGAGAAGGAAAAGCAACAGGCGGCCGAGTCGCAATCGTGACCCCACCCGGAGGAAGCCCACGGTGTTTCTCGCACTCTCCCTGCTCGCGCTCGCCCCGGCCGCCCCGCCGCCGTTCGAGCTGAAGCCGAACGACCGCGTCGTCTGGATCGGCAACACCCTCGTCGAGCGGGAACAGCGGTACGGCCACTGGGAAACCGCCCTGCTCGGCAAGTTCCCGGACAAGAACGTCACCGTCCGCAACCTCGGCTGGTCCGGCGACACCGTGTTCGGCGACGCGCGGGCCGGGTTCGACGACGCCAGGAAAGGGTACGAGCGGCTCGTCGGACTGACGCTCGAACTGAAGCCGACGGTCATCTTCGTCAGTTACGGGTTGAACGAGTCGTTCGAGGGGTTCGGCGGCGTGGCGAAGTTCCAAAAGGGTTTGGAGAAACTGATCGACTCGCTCGCCCCCTGCGGCGCGCGGATCGTCCTGTTCACGCCGACGCCGTTCGAGAAGTCGCGCGGCCTGCCCGACCCGACCGAGCGGAACACCGTCCTGCAACTGTACGTCCAGGCCATCCGCGAGGTCGCGGACCGGCACGGGTACCGGTTCGCCGACCTCTTCACTCGTGGCCTCGAACACCAGCGGAAGGAATCGAGCCAGGCGTTCACCGACAACGGCATGCACTTGACCGAGGCCGGGTACGAAGCCACGATCCCGGACTTCCTCACGGCCCTCAACCTGAGCTGGGCCGCCGAGGAGCCGAAGAAGTTCGAGGCGGTGCGGGCCGCCGTCCGCAAGAAGAACGAACTCTTCTTCCACCGCTGGCGGCCGCAGAACGAGACGTACCTGTTCGGCTTCCGCAAGCACGAGCAGGGGAAGAACGCGAAGGAGATCGTCGAGTTCGACCCGCTCATCGCGAAGGCGGAAGAGGAATTGAAACAACTTCTCAACAAGTGACCCATCAAAGCCCGCGGACGATCGTCCGCGGGCTTTCTCCCACCCACCACACCCTCATCCCATGCGATACGCCGCCGCCCTGCCCGCTTTGCTCCTCCTCCCGCTCCTCGCGTCGGCCCAGGCGAACGCCATCGTGCCGGACCCGGACCCGGAGGTCGAGCGGAAGTCGTTCATCGTCGCCCCCGGCTTCGAGGTGAACCTGTTCGCCGCCGACCCGCTGCTCGCGAAGCCGCTGCAGATCAACTTCGACCCGGCCGGCCGCTTGTGGGTGTCGTCCAGCGAGACGTACCCGCAGATCAAGCCGGGCGAGAAGGCGAACGACAAGATTCTGATCCTCGAAGATAAAGACGGCGACGGAAAGGCCGATTCGACGACGGTGTTCGCCGACGGGCTGCTCATCCCCACCGGCGTCGAACCCGGCGACGGCGGGGCCTACGTCGCGAACAGCACGGAGCTGGTCCATCTCAGCGCCAGCAAGCCCGGCGGCAAGGCCGACCGCGCCCGCGTGCTGCTCTCCGGGTTCGGCACGGAGGACACGCACCACATCATCCACACGTTCCGCTGGGGGCCGGACCAGACGCTCTACTTCAACCAGTCGATCTACATCCACAGCCACCTCGAAACGCCGCACGGCGTCAAGCGGCTCAACGGCGGCGGCATCTGGCGGTTCCGCCCGGAAACGACCGAACTCGACGTGTTCGTCCGCGGGTTCGTGAACACTTGGGGCCACCACTTCGACAAGTTCGGCCAGTCGCTCATCACCGACGGCGCGTACGGAGAGGGCGTGAACCACGGCATCCCCGGCGCGTACTACGTCACGGCCGTCGGCGCGACCCGCATCCTCGGCGGCATGAACCCCGGCAGCCCGAAGCACTGTGGACTGGAGGTCGTCAGCGGCCGCCACCTGCCGGACGACTGGCAGGGGAACGCCATCACCAACGACTTCCGCGGCCACCGCGTCTGCCGGTTCGTTTTGCGCGACGCGGCATCAACCTACGAGTCCCGCGAGATGACGGAGGTCATCAAGACGAACCACCCGGCGTTCCGGCCGATCGACGTGAAGATGGGGCCGGACGGCTCGATCTACATCGCCGACTGGTACAACCCGATCATCCAGCACGGCGAGGTGGACTTTCGGGACCCGCGGCGGGACAAGACGCACGGCCGCATCTGGCGGGTGACGGCGAAGGGCCGGCCGCTCGTCGCGAGGCCGAAGCTGGTGGACGCGACCGTGCCGGAGCTGCTCGAACAATTGAAGGCCCCCGAAGGCTGGACGCGGCAACAGGCGAAGCGCGTCCTCAAGGAGCGCGGCAAGGACGCGGTGCTGCCGGAGCTGGCGAAGTGGGAGGCGGCGCAAGCCGACGAGGCGGCGAAACTGGAGGCCGCGTGGGTGCGGCAGTCGTTCGCCGCGACGGACCTGGAATCGCTCCAGCCGCTGTTGAGCGCGAAGGACCCGCACGTCCGTGCCGCGGCCGTGCGGATCGTGTCCGACCCGTTCATGAAGCTGAACCAACCCGGCGACTGGACGAAGGCCGTGACCGACGACCACCCGCAGGTGCGGATGGAGGCGGTCCGCGCCGTCGCCCGGTGGACGACGCCGCCGGCGGTGGAAACAGCCCTCGCCGCGTTGCAGAAGCCGCTCGACCCGATCATTGACTACGCCCTGTGGCTGACCGTCCGCGACCTCGAACCGCACTGGCTGCCCGCGTTCAAGGAAGGAACCGTCACGTTCGGCGGCGACCCGAAGGCTCTTGCGTTCGCACTGAATGCCGTCGGGTCGAAGGACGTGGCTCAGCCGCTCTTGAAGCTCGCGTCGGACGGCGCGACGCCCGCCGACCGGCGGAAGGCGCTGTGGCTGTTGCTCGCGAAGATCGGCGGTCCGAACGAGCTTGCCCAGATTCTGAAGGCAGCGGTCTCCGACCCGGACCTCGCGTTCCGCACCGAGGTCCTGACCGGGTTGGAGGCGAACGTGCGGCGTCCCTCCTTTGGAAAAATCCCCACGATAGACGCGGCTCCCCTGCAGGAACTCGCGAGCGCGAAAGACACCGGGGTGGCCGCTCTGTGCCTTCGACTCATCGGACTCGTTAAAGTCGAGCAGCTACGACCGTTGCTCGAGAAACAAGCCGGCGACGCCGCGGCCGACGTGCGAACCCGCGTCGCCGCGTTCGACGGGTTGGTTTCACTCGGCGGACGGGAGACGCGAGACTTCCTCAACGCTTCGCTCGCGAAGGAGGAACCGCTTCTCAAGCGACGACTGGCGGCCCAGGCGTTCATCAACATTGACCTCGCTCAGGCCGCGAAAGACGCCGCCGACATCCTCGCGGCGTCCGACGGGAAGGACGACCTCGGCGATTTCTACCAGTCTTTCCTCACCCGCAAGGGCGGTCCGGCAGCACTCGCGAAGGGGCTGACCGGCAAGATCATCCCCGCGGACGTGGCGAAGGTCGGCCTCCGCGCCGTCCGCGCGTCGTCGCAGAACGTGCCGGAGTTGGTCGCGGCACTCACGAAGGCCGGCAACCTCGGCGCGGCGAAGAAGGAGCCGACCGCCGACGAGGTCAAGCAGTACGTCGCCGACGTGCTGAAGGCCGGCGACGCCGCCCGCGGCGAGGCGGTCTACCGGCGGAAGGAAAACCAGTGCCTCGCGTGCCACGCCATCGCCGGCGTCGGCGGGCAGGTCGGGCCGGACATGACGAGCATCGGCGCGAGCGCCCAGCCGGACTACCTCGTCGAGTCGATGCTGATCCCTAACAAGGCGATCAAGGAAGGCTACCACGCCCTCGAAGTGAACACGCTGTCCGGCAAGGTCGTCAGCGGCATCAAACTCCGCGAGACGAAGACGGAACTCGTCCTCCGCAACGCCGAGGACAAGGAAGTCAGCATCCCGGCCGACGACATCGACACCAAGAAGCAAACGCGGTCCCTCATGCCGGACGGCCTGACCGACACGCTCACCCGGCAGGAGTTCGTGGACCTCGTGCGGTTCCTGTCCGAACTCGGCAAGGTCGGCCCCTACGCCCCGAACCCGGCCCGGTTGGTGCGGCGGTGGCAGTACCTCGACCCGACCCCGGCCGCCACGAACCTGTTCCGCCGGTCCCGCGTCACGGCCGCCGTCGAGAATCCGGCCCAATTCCCGTGGCAGCCGGTCTACGCGAAGGTCGGCGGCGACCTGCCGGTCGGCGAGATCCCGTCGTTCGTCGTGTGGAACGGGTCCGACCCACTCTCGGTCGTGCGGTTCCAGTTGAACGCGACCGTCGGCGGCCCGACCGTGTTGAAGTTCAACGCGGTCGAGGGCCTGTTGGCCTACGTGGGCGAGGCGTCGGTCGAGGTGAAGGCCGAAACGAAAATCGACGTGAAGCCCGGCTTGACGACGGTAACGGTCGTAGTGGATCGGTCGAAGCGGAAGGCCGACCTGCGGTGCGAACTGATCGACGCGGCCGACTCCCCGGCCCGCGTTTCCGTCGTCGGCGGGAAGTAATTCGGCTGACGGTTTCAAACGACCCGCCCGGCGCTCCGGGCGGGTCGCGATTTTTCACACGTCCGGCGGAATCCCCGATCCGTGTTCTATAGTTCATCCGGCCACGCGAAATTTCCCCGCGCACGGGTGGACGATGCGGTTCATTATCGCGAACGAATTTTACCAGCAGATGCTGCAACTGCCGACGCACACGACCGATTGCTACGTGCGGCCCGGCGAGTACCTGCACCACATGTACATCGACGGCGTGAAGTACGCCGTCGCCCCGGCCGTGTTGGATTGCCTCGCGCAAGCCGAGGAGAAGGGGGACAAGGAGGCCATCGAGCACCTGCAGCTCCACAAGCTGCACTACGAGCAACTCCTCGCCGACGCCCAGCGGTTCGGCAGCCTCGACGGGGTGACGCTCCTCGGCGACCCGCCGCCGTCGGACGAGGAAGTCGCCCCGATGACGGGCAACAAGTACTCGCCCCGCGTGCCGTCGAAGTGGGAAGACCTCGGCCTGCCGTCGGCGTTCCTGTTCGACATGGTGCTGCGGGTCATCTTCAACCGCGGGCAGATCACCGGGAACGAAATCGCCAACGAGCTGGCGATCCCCTTCCCCGTCCTCGGCCCGGTCCTCCAGGCGATGCGGAAGCAGACGCTCGTGGACATCGTCGGCCAGCGGTCCGGCGGCGGGGACGCCGGGTTCATCTACGAGATCAAGCCGCCGAAGGGGGCGGCCGCGCTCCAGGAGGCGATGGAAAAGACGAGCTACGTCGGCCCGCTGCCGGTCCCGTTCTCGGACTACGTCGAGGCGGTGCTGGCGCAGACGGTGAAGAAGATCATGGTCACCCGCCGGAGCATCCGCAAGGCGTTCGAGGACCTCATCATCTCCGACGAGGTGTTCAACGAGATCGGCCCGGCCATCAACTCGGCGCAGTCGATCTTCTTCTTCGGCTACCCCGGCAACGGGAAGACGAGCATCGCCGAGCGGATCACCCGGCTCATGGGCGACACCATCTACATCCCGCACACGGTCGAGGTGAACGGGCAGATCATCCGCGTGTACGACCCGATCCTGCACACGGCCGTCGCCGAGGACGAGGACGAGAACGTCACCACGTCGATTCTGAAGAAGGCGTCCGAGTTCGACCGGCGGTTCATCAAGATCAAGCGGCCGACGATCGTGGTCGGCGGCGAGCTGACGATGCCGATGCTCGACCTGAAGTACAACGCGACGGGGAAGTATTACGAGGCCCCGCTGCAGATGAAGGCGAACGGCGGCATCTTCATGATCGACGACTTCGGCCGCCAGCAGATGCGGGCGATGGACCTGCTCAACCGGTGGATCGTGCCGTTGGAGAAGAAGTACGACTACCTCAACACCGTCTCCGGCACGAAGGTGGAAGTGCCCTTCGACCAAATCCTGATCTTCAGCACGAACCTCGACCCCGGCCAGCTCGCGGACGAGGCGTTCCTTCGACGGATCAAGTTCAAGATCGAGGTGAAGGACCCGAGCGAGGAGCACTTCCGCAAAATCTGGGAGCTGGTCTGCAAGGGCCGCCGCGTGGACTTCGACCCGAGCGGCGTCGATTACCTGGTGGACAAGTGGTACAAGCCGACGAAGCGGCCGTTTCGGATGTGCCAGCCGCGGGACATCCTCGACCAGATGATTTCCATCGCGAAGTACAACATGGAGCGGGTGAACTTCAGCCCGGACCTGATCGACATGGCCTGTTCGACGTACTTCATCAACGAGGCGAAGCGGGACTTCGGCGCGAAAGTGACTTGATGGACGCTCCCGAGATTAAAGGCCGGCTAAAGGCCGAGGCTCAAAGCCTCGGCTTTTCGCTTTTCGGCGTCGCGCCGGCGACGGCGGCGGACGGGTTCGACCGCTACGCCGCGTGGCTCGACCGCGGCTTCCACGGCGAGATGGACTACCTCGAAGAGCACCGCGAGGCCCGGCGGCATCCCGCAAGTGTGTTTGAGGGCGTGCGGACGGTCGCGATGCTCGGGTTGGAGTACGGCCGCGGTTCCGGTGGCGTCGCGGCCTACGCACGTGGACCCGACTACCACCGGTACATCTGGGACCGCGTAAACCACCTCCGTGACTGGCTGGCTGTACTCGTGCCGGGGGCGCGGTCGCACGGCGTCACGGACTCGGCCCCGCTGCTCGAGCGCGACTTCGCCCGACGGGCCGGCCTCGGCTGGTTCGGTAAGAACACGATGCTCATCAACAAGCACCGCGGCAGCTTCTTCTTCCTCGCGGCGCTGCTCACGAACCTCGACCTGCCGGCCGACGAACCCCACGCAGGCAGCCACTGCGGGACGTGCCGGGCATGCCTCGATGCGTGCCCGACGCAGGCGTTCGTCGGTCCCGGAACGCTCGACGCGCGGAAGTGCATCAGCTACCTCACCATCGAAACCAAGACCCCGTTCCCGCTCGAACTGCGGGAGGCGGTCGGTGACTGGCTGTTCGGCTGCGACGTGTGCCAGGACGTGTGCCCGTGGAACCGCCACGCCGGACCCGGCAGCTTCCCGACAGACCCGTCGCTGTCCGCGCTCGAGCCGCTCGCGGTGCTGCGGATGTCGAAGGCCGCGTTCCGCGCGCGGTTCAAGGGAACACCGCTGTACCGCCCCGGCTGGCACGGCCTGCGGCGGAACGCGGCCGTCGTCCTCGGCAACGTCGGCGAGTCGAGTGCCCTGCCCCACCTCGAAGCATTCGCGGACGACGCGAACGAAGTCGTCCGCGACGCGGTGCGTTGGGCCATCGGCCGGATTCACGAACGACACCCCGTCTAAGAATGAGGACATGGGAAACACATTGCCTCTTCGCACGATCTACTTCGACGGCCTCTGTCAACTCTGCTCGCGCGAAATCGACCTGTTTCGCCGTCTCGTACCGGATGGTTCTCTCGTTTATGTAGACATCGCGGCCGACGACTTCGACCCAACCGCCTACGGCGTCGATCCGGTTGCGGTCCACAAAACGATGCACGTCCGCGACGACGAGGGCGAGTTGCGGACCGGCCTCGACGCCCTGATCGCGATGTGGGAGGTCGTCCCCGGCTTCCGGTGGCTGGCGATCTTCGCGAACCTACCGCTCGTGCGGCCCGTGGCGCAGGTCGGGTACGCCCTGTTCGCGTGGGTCCGGCCGAAGCTACCGAAGAGGAAGCGGGTTGCTTGTGAAACCGGCCGCTGCCAGGTGGGGTAACCCTCAGAACCGGTAGCGACTTTCCGCAAAGTGTCCCCAAACTCAGTAACTTCTCATTCAAAGTCGGCTAGAATTTCGGATTGTGAGAGCCGACCCCACCGACCGACGCGATCTATGCAACTACTCCAGTCTCTGATTGCCCGCGGCGTCATCCCGGAGGCCGACCGGATGCGGGCCGCGGACGCCATCGCCGCCGCCCCGGAACGGTCGCCGCACGCCACGCTCGTCGAGAAGGGGTTCGTCAAGGAAGACCAGATGCTCCCCGTCCTCGCCGACGAGTTCGGCATGGAGTGGGTGGACCTCACGCAAGTGAAGGTCGAGCCGGACGCCCTCGCCGGCGCGCCGCTGAAACTGCTCAACCGCAAGAACCTGATGCCGATCAGCCGGCACAACGGCACGATCGTCGTCGCCACCGGCGACCCTTACGACGCTTACGCACTGGACGAACTCACCACCCTCACGGGCCTACAAGTTCACCCGGTCCTCGGCTCGCCGAAGGAAATCTCCCGGCTCATCAAGACGCACTTCGGCGTCGGCGGCGACACCGTTTCCAGCCTCGTCGAAGATCGGAAAGACGATGTCGAGTTCCTCGAAGACTTCGAGTCGGACGACAGCGAACTCGCGAAGCAGGCCCAAGAGGCGTCGGTCGTCAAGCTCGTGAACGAAATCCTCGTTGAAGCGGCGAACGAGCGGGCGAGCGACATCCACATCGAACACGAGGAAGAAGGGCTTCGCGTCCGCTACCGGATCGACGGCCTGCTCCAGGAGCAGAAGCTGCCGCAGGAGATCAACCGGTTCGCCGCGGCCATCGTCAGCCGGTTGAAGATCATGGCCCGGCTGAACATTGCCGAGAAGCGGCTGCCGCAGGACGGCCGGATTAAGATGCGGGTCCAGGGCCGCGAAGTGGACGTGCGGGTGTCGATCATCCCGATGGTCCACGGCGAGGGGATGGTCATGCGGTTGCTCGACAAGAGCCGCATGGTCTTCAACCTGAAGAACATCGGCTTCCTGCCGGAGATCGACCGGCGGTTCCGGCAACTCATCGACCTGCCGCACGGCATTATCATCGTCACGGGGCCGACCGGGTCCGGGAAATCGACCACCCTCTACAGCGCGCTCAACGAGGTCAAGAACGAGACGCTGAAGATCATCACGGTGGAAGACCCGGTCGAGTACCAGCAGCCCGGCATCAGCCAGATTCAGACGCACGCCAAGATCGGGCTGACGTTCGCCCATGCCCTGCGGTCGATCCTCCGGCACGACCCGGACGTGATCCTGATCGGCGAAATGCGGGACCTCGAAACGTCCGAGGCCGCGATCCAGGCGTCGCTCACCGGGCACTTGGTGTTCAGCACGCTGCACACGAACGACGCCCCGAGCGCGTTCACGCGGATGATCGACATGGGCGTCGAGCCGTTCCTCGTGTCCACGACCGTGGAAGGCATCATGGCCCAGCGGCTTGTGCGGACGATCTGCCCGGATTGCAGGACGACGTACACGCCGGAGGCCGACGACGTGCCGATCGACTTCCCGAAGAACGGGGCGGCCGGGCACGTCCTCCACAAGGGGGCGGGCTGCCGGGCCTGCCGACAGTCGGGCTACCGCGGCCGGACCGGCATCCACGAGTTGATGATTACGAACGACTACATCAAGGACCTCGTCGTCCAGAAGACGAACGCGAACGTCCTGCGGATGGAAGGCATCAAGAACGGGATGCGGACGCTCCGCCAGGACGGGTGGCAGAAGGTTCTCAACGGGGTGACGACCATCGACGAAGTCGGCCGCACGACGGCGGGCGACATTTCCTAACGAGCCGAACCGGACCCATGCCCGATTTTACCTACGAAGCCCTGGCGAAGACCGGCCTCAAGCAGACCGGCACGCTGACCGCCGCGACGGAGCGCGAGGTCGCGACTATGCTCGACGCACGGGGCCTTTTCCCGATCAAGATCGCGTCCGGCGGGGACTCTGCCGCGGGGGGCGGGTTCCGCCTGTTCTCCGGCGTCAGCAAGCGGGAAACCTGCACCCTCTACTCGCAGCTCGCGGACTTACTCCACTCCGGCGTCGCGCTCTTGCGGTCGCTGGAAATCCTCGAAAAGCAGACCACGAACAAGCGGCTGTCCGCCGTCATGCGGGACATCCGAATGAAAGTCGCCGACGGCACGAGCCTGGCGCAAGCGATGTCCGCGCACCCGAAGGTGTTCGACGAACTCGCCGTCAGCATGGTCCGGGCCGGGCAGGAGGGCGGGTTCCTCGAAGACGTGCTGAAGCGGATCGCGACGTTCGTCGAGCACCAGGAAGACCTGAAGGCGAAGGTCATCGGCGCGCTGGCGTACCCCGTCTTCCTCGCCGTCGCCGGGACGGTCGTGTTGAACGTGCTGGTCATCTTCTTCGTGCCGATGTTCGAGCCGATTTTCCAGAAGCTGAAGGAGAAGGACCAGCTGCCCGCCCTGACGACGGCGCTGATCTCGTTCAGCCACTTCCAGCAGTCCTGGGCCGGCGTGATGACAATGCTGGGGCTGGTCGTCGGGTTCATCCTGCTCGTCCGCTGGTCCCGCGGGTCCGGCCGCCGCACGGCCGACGCGATCCGGTTGAAGCTGCCGCTGTTCGGCAAGATTTTCCTCGCCCTCGCGATCTCCCGGTTCACCCGCATCCTCGGCACGATGCTGCACAACGGTATCCCGCTCCTGAAGTCGCTCACGATCGCGAAGGACTCGACCGGGAACAGGGTGCTCGCGGAGGTGGTGGAGAAATCGACCGACAGCGTGATGGAGGGCCAGAAGCTGGCCGACCCGCTCCGCCGCAGCCCGCACTTCCCGGCCGACGTGGTCGAGATGATCGCCGTCGGCGAAGAGGCGAACACGCTGGAGACCGTCCTCGTCGGCGTGGCCGACAGCCTGGAGAAGCGGACGGCCCGCAACCTGGAGCTGATGGTGAAGTTGTTGGAACCGCTGATGTTGCTCGTCATGGCCGGCGTCGTGTTGTTAGTCGTGGCCGGGTTGCTCCTGCCGATCTTCAAAATGGGTCAGGCCGTCAGTCCCGAATGACGCGCGGCCGCGTTTATGAGAAGGGAGAGGACATCGCGAAGGTGTCCTCTCTCATAATTTGACGCAACTGGTTTTCTACTTGGGACTTAAAGTCTCATGTTCCGTTAAGTTCACGGCCGCTAAACTAACAACACCTGCCTGAACTGCCTTTCCTGGAGATTCCGATGATTGCCGCTCGTTCTCGTACCCCGCGCCACCTCCGGCCGGGCTTCACGCTCCTCGAAGTCCTCGTCGTCGTCGCGATCCTCGTCATCCTCGCGAGCGTCGCCAGCATCGCCGTATTCAGCTTCCTCGACGACGCCAAGATCAACAAGGCCACGCTCGACATGCAGGCACTGGAAACCGCTTATAAGGGGATCGCATTACAAAACCCGGACAACGTCAACTCCGGGACGTTCAACATGCAGATGCTAATTCCGAAGATTACCCAGGGCGAGGCCGGGCTGACCGACCCGTGGTACAACCCGTATCAGTTCCGGTTCATCCAGTCCGGCGAAACGGGCGAAGAACGGATTCAGTTCTACACCATCAATCCGAAGACGAGCGAAGAGATCGTCTGGCCCCGCCGCTGACCCGAGACGCACATGATCCGCCGCACGCGCCGCCGGGGTTTTACGCTGCTCGAGCTGCTGGCCGTGCTCGCGGCCCTGCTCGTGCTCGGCGCGTTGATCCTGCCGACGCTCTCCGGCCTCCGCGGGAACACGAACCTCAAGGCCGGGGCGGACATCCTCCGCAGCCTGCTGGCCGAGGGGCGGGCGAAGGCGATCGAGGACGGCCGGAACTACAAGCTCTCGTTCACGGCCGACGGGCGGACGATTCGCGTCGAACCGGACGCCTATATCACCGACCCCATGGCGCAAACCGAGCAACCCGTCACCCGGCAAGAAGACCTCCCGGCCGGCGTGACGATCGCACTCGTCGAGAGCGACTCGCCGGTGACGGACGCTTCCGGCATCCAGCGGGTGGCGACGCTCCTGCCGGACGGGACCTGCCGCGAGGACAGTGTGTTCGTCCAGCTAAACGAGGACGGCGTCGCCCCGCTGACGCTCCGCATCCGCGGGCTGACCGGGAACGTGACCGTGACCGCCAACCCGACTGGGGGCCAGCCGTGATCGCGCGACGACCCCTTGGCCGGCGGGACGGCATCACGCTCCTGGAAGTGCTGTTGTCGATGGGCATCTTCCTGCTCGCGATGACGGCCCTCACTCGCCTGCTGGACATCGGGACCGACGCCGCCCTGGACGCGACGTTCCAGTCGGACGCGAACCGGCTGGCGCAATCGAAGCTGGCCGAGATCGAGGCGGGCGTGCTGACGCCCGACGCGAACGTGTCCGGGACGTTCGACGCCGAACCCGCGTGGTCGTGGCAGGTCGTGTCCACGGCGATGAGCGTGCCGAACGTCTACACGGTGGCCGTCACCGTGTCCCGGACGACCGGCAAGCCGGTCACGGTGACGCACACGCAGATCGTCTACGACAGCCGCCAGATGGGGAAGTCCGGCGAGATTGCGAAACCGGAAGCCACGGGGGCCGCGCCATGATGCTCGCACGCCACACCACCCGCCGGCCCGGCTTCACGTTGCTGGAAGTCCTGCTCGCGACCGTCATCGGCATCCTGCTCCTCGGCGGCGTGTACGCGCTCTTTGAAATGGTCGTGAAGCAGACCGACACCGGCCGGACGGCGGTGGCGAACGGCGACCTCGCCCGCGCGGTCGTCAACCGGATGACAATCGACCTGTCCGGCAGCCTCGGCCCCCTTCCCCCGAAGTCCGGCGGCGGGATCGCACAAAGCTCGACCACGGGTTCGACCACGACGAGCGGTTCGACCACGACGACCGGGACCACGGGGACGACCGGCACGACGGACACCGGCTCGGCCGACACGGGGTCCGCGGAGACGACCGACACCGGCACGACGAGTTCCGACACCGAGGTCGCGGCCGACGTGCCGTTCCAGGGCGGCGTGTTCGGGACCGACAAGCAGCTGACGCTGTACGTCAGCCGCGTGCCGACCGACCTCGTGAACCCCGATTCCGCGGCCGAGACGGCCCTCGGCGGCGACCCGAAGCCGGACCTCCGGCGGATCACGTACTACCTCGCCGCGACCGGCGGGCTGTGCCGGCAGGAGCAGTTCCTGGTGACCGCCGACGGCGTCCGGAACTCGACCGACCCGGACCACTCGCAGGAAGCGGTGGACCTGATCGCCGAGGAAGTGATCGACGTGAAGTTCGAGTACTTCGACGGCGGGACGTGGAGTACGTCGTGGGCCGGGGACGACGAGAACGAGGACGGCAAGACGGTCAAGGGGCCGCCGCGGGCGATCCGCATGACGCTCCTCATCGAGGACGGCAACGGCACGCAAAAGCGGGTCGAGCACGTGTTCCCGATCCGCGCGGCGGTGGGCACGTACACCCCGCCGGCCCCGGCGACGGACACCGCCACCACGGACACGACTTCCACAACGGGGATGTGATGCGAGCCACCGGCCGAGACCGCCGCGGTTACGTCCTCGTCGCCGTGCTGATCGTCATCGTCGTGCTGTCGCTCGTGTCGTACCGGTTCGCGGACGCGATGGCCGGCGAGCAGAAGGTCGCGTACCGCAACGGCGAGGCCGCCCAGGCGAAGGCGTTCGCCGTCTCGGGGATTCATTACACGATGGGCCTACTCGCCGACCCGAACTCGCTGGCGAACGTCCTCGGCGACAACCCCTACGACAACTACCAGGCGCTCGCGAACGTCACCGTCACGGCCGACGGGCCGCGGGGCGGCGGGCGGTTCAGCATCGTTAGCGTCGCCGAGGGCGACGGCTCGACCGACGGCGGCGCGTACGTCACCCGGTACGGCGTCGCCGACGAGGCGGGTAAAGTTAACCTGAACACGATGATGCGGATCGACTCGTCCGGCGAGGCGCTGCGGGCGATGCTGATCCTCTTGCCGAACATGAGCGAGGACGTGGCCGACGCGATCACCGACTGGCTGGACGCGGACGACGACCAGCGGGCGAACGGGGCCGAGGCCGCCGCGTACTCGACCTACCGGCCGCGGAACGGCGCGATCAACACGCTCGACGAGCTGCTCCTCGTCCGCGGGGTGAGCGTCTCGAACCTCTTCGGCAACGACCGGAACAAGAACGGCGTCCAGGACGCCGACGAGGCGGACGGGAACGCGTTCAACCGCGGGTGGGCCGACTACCTGACCGTCTACGGCCACGAGCTGAACGTCGATTCGGCCGGCCAGCCGCGGCTGTACGTGAACGACGCGAACATGGCGAACGTCAACCAGCAGCTCGCCGCGGTCGTCGGGCAGGAACTCGCGGACTACACGGTCGCGTACCGGATGTACTCGACCTCGTCGTCCACCTCCGCCCCGTCCGGGAACACACGCGTCGGCACCGCGGCGGACCTCCGGTCGGCGGTACAGTCGTCGCTCGCCGGCGGCAGGGCCCGGCGGCAGGTGCGGAACTCGATGCTCGCGATGGTGAACACCCGCGTCACCCTGCCCCGCCCGCCGAACACGCCCATGAACGAGCCGACGGTCGTGGTGAACTGCCCGCTCAACGACGCGAATTACCTAAAGACGAACCTCGCCACGATCCTCGACAAGGTAACGGCGAAGAGCAATCACGAGCTGAACCCGCGGATCAACGTGAACACCTGCCCGCCGACGCTGCTCTCCGTGCTGCCCGGCGTGACGCCGGAGGACGCGGCGGCCGCGATCTCCGCCCGCGCCGACCTCGACCCGGCGAGCGCCGAGTACAAGACCGGGGCGTGGCTGCACACCCAGGCCGGGATGCGGATGGAGATTTTCAAGAACATCGAGACGTACATCACCGGGTACACCCAGACGTACCGGATTCAGTCGATCGGGTACTTCGCGACCGGCGGCCCGGTCGCCCGCGTGGAGGCGGTGATCGACACGAACGGCGGGTTCCCCCGGATCGTTTACTACCGCGACCTCACCGAGCTCGGCGGCGGGTTCGACCCGCCCCGCGACTGACACCCAGGAGACACCCCTTGCCCCGTTACCTCGCCATCGACGCCGACGGCCACGGCCTGACCGTGGCGGCCGGCAGCGTCCGCGGCGGGACCGCCCACGTCGAACAGGCGTTCGCGTGGCCGGAGACCGCCCCGCCGCTGTCGCCCGCGACCGCCGCGCCGCTCGGCCGGCGGCTCGCCGAGCTGCTCAAGGAGGCCGGCGTCGCGCCGGCCCCGGTCCTGTTCGCCGTCGGCCGCGACCGGATCATCCTGAAGGAAATCAAGCACCCGCCGTCCCCGCCGCAGGACGAGCCGGCCGTCGTCCGGTTCCAGGCGATGAAGGAGCTGACCGAGTCGCCGGACGACGGCGTCCTCGACTACATGCCGCTCGGCAGCGACGCCGGCGGCGAGCGGCGGTCGCTCGTCGCGTTCGTGAACAAGGACGTGTTCAACGCCGTGAAGGCGGCGTGCGACGCGGCCGGGTTGAAGCTGGCGGCCGTGACGCCGCGGCCGTTCGCGACGACCGCCGCCGCCGGCCGGGCGGTCGCGACCGGCGCGGTCCCCGTCCCGGACGCCGTGGACGCGGCCGTCGCCGTCGTGACCCTCAACGACTCGTCCGGGGAGTTCTCGGTCATCAAGAACGGCGCGGTCCGGTTCTCCCGACACGTCTCGCCGATGGCGATGACGAACGAGGCCACCCTCGTCGCCGAACTCCGCCGGAACCTGTCGGTGTATTCCGCCCAGTCGCTCGGCGACTCGATCCAGGCGATCTACCTCGCGGAGGGCGAAACCGGCCTCGGCGGGTGGTCCGGCCGGCTCGGCGCGACGTTGCCCGTGCCCGTCTACCCGTTCGACCCGCTCGCCGGCACGCCGGTCGCGGACCGCGTGCCGCCGAAGCAGCGGTCGCGGTTCGCCGGCGTCGTCGGCCTGCTCGCCGGACAATCCCGCGTCGGCCCGACGCCGATCAACTTCGTCCAGCCGCGGCAGCCGCGGGCCGAGGTCAACCCGAACCGCAACCGCATCGTCGTGGGGGCACTGCTCGGCCTCCTCACGCTCGCGGGCCTCGCGTTCCGCAGCTACGCCCTCCTGCAAAGTGCGGCCGCGAAGACGGCGAACCTCCAGGCGCAGGTGCAAAGCCTCGAGTCCGACCTGAAGCTCCGCGAGCCGGACGTGAAGCGGCTCGCCGCGGCGGAGGAATTCGACAAGCGCGGCATCCCGTGGCTCGACGAGAAGTACGACCTCGCCGTCCTCTTCCCGGACATCAGCAAGATGAAGCTCATGTCCTACGTCGTGAGCGCCCTGCCCCCGCCGGTGAGTAAGGACAAGCAGAAGCCCGCCGCCCCGACCGGCTCGCGGTTGACCGCGTCCCCGCCGGTCGCGAAGATGCGGCTGACCATCGCGGCGGACAACGGCACGCTGCCCGAGGAACTGGTCCGGGCGCTGGCCCGCGAGTCCCGGTACTACAGCGGCGTCCGGTCCACCATCGGCCCGCTCCTGCCCGGCGGGTCGGCCCGGTCGCCCGTGCAGCAGTTCTTCATCGACGCGAACATCTCCCGCCGTTCGCCGGAGGAGTACACCTCCCGGCTGCGGGTGACGCTCCCCAAGCCGGAGGTCGAGCCGGAGAAGCCCGCGGCCGCCCCCGACCCCAACCCGCTCGGCTTGCCCGGTGGCTTCGGCCCGGACGGAGGGAACGCCCCGTGACAACCCGCGAAAAGCGAATGGTTCAGTTCCTCGGCGTCCTCGGCCTCTTCGGCCTGGGGTTGGCCGCGTACACGCTCGTGTACCAGCCGCTCCAGAAGCACAAGCGGGACCAGGCGAAGTTGGAAGACGACCGGCACGAGAAGCAGGAGCAGCTCGTCAAGGTCATGCGCGACCTGAAGCGGGTCGAGACCGTGAAGAAGCGGAGCCTCCCGGCCGACCCGGACGTGGCGAAGCGGGAGTACGAGGCCGCCCTCGGGTACATCCTCCGGTCGTCCGGCGTCCCGGCCGGGTACACGATCGTCCCGAAGGTCGCCGGCGACGTTCGCAGCATCCCGGACATCGCCCCGAAGAAGCCGGCGTACCAGCGGATCGGGTACGACATCCGGATGACGAAGGTGGACCTGCCGATCCTGACGAAGGTGCTGAAGGCGTACTACGACCTGAACCTGCTCCACCAGATCACACACTTGGACATCAAGCGGGTGGAGAAGGAAGGCTCGTCCGGCGGCATCGCCCGCCGCGGGGCCGACCGGCAGGACCTGGAGGTGACGTTCCACACGGAGGCGATCATCCTCGACGGCGCGGAGCAGCGGCGGACGCTGACGGCCGTGCCGCTGTCCGTCGCCGCCGTCGGCGGCGGCGGGGCGTACCACGCCGTGCTGAACATGCCGGAGACGAGCCGCGTGGTGAAGCCGCAGCAGTTCGTCCAGGTGCTCGCGACCGATGCATCGAAGCTCGGCCGCGACTACGCCCTGCTCGAAGGCCGCGACGTGTTCCACGGCCCGCTGCCCCCGCCGGAACGGAAGGCCGAGGCCCCGAAACCCGTCAACCCGTTCGGTCCCGAAGGGCGGCCGAAGGAGGACATCAGCCCGTTCATTCGGTTTAACTCGCTGACGACCGGGGCGACCGGCATCCAGGAGGCGACGATCTGGAACCAGGCGTACAACACCATGTACGAACTCCGCCTCCGCGACGGGGACGGGTACACCGAATTCCAGGTCAGCAAGAAGTTCCGCGTCGGCGAGAAGTGGGTGAAAGACCGCGAGGCGATCAAGGACTCGAGTTGGCAGCCGCTGAAGAGCGCCGGCGAGTTCACCATCGGCGAGGACGACACGGCCACGGCCCGCACGTTCCGGTTCCTCGGCGTCCACGAGGACGGCCTCGTCTTGATCGAAAAGACGACCGAGGATAAGCCGGCCGACCCGAAGAAGGCGGCCGGGAAGGACCGCCCCGCCCCGCCGGCGAAGCTCGGGGCCGAGCAGGTCGCCGTGGCCGCCGCGGTCGGCGTCGTCGGCGCGAACAAGCCCGCCAAGCCGCCGGCCGTCACCGAGTCGGTGTTCGTCTGGAAGCTGGGCCAGACGCTCAAAGCGATCACACCGCTGAGCGAGTCCGAGGGCCGGGAGCTGATCCGCAAGCTGTCGCCGAAGCAGGCGGCCGGCGCGGAGCTGGCCCCGAAGCCCCGCGACGCGGAGAACTGAGGTTCCACCCGACGCCGCAAGCGGGGCAAGCCGGAGGGCTTGCCCCGCTTGCGTTCCCCGGCGAGGGCGGGAAACTCACGGCCGGTTCATTCTGATTAAAAATTCCCGCGGGCCGCACATTCCTGGTTGCGGACCGGGTAGGCTTAGGATAAACCCGCGAATCGAATCCATGGGTCGCGGACGGCGGGTCGTGTCGGGGGACGCGGGCCGCCAGGGGCAGGACGCCGCACCGTGGGATACGTTGGGGGAACCTATGAGTCTGCACGTCCCGCAGGCGGTCGGCCGCGTCCCGGTTTGGAAACTCCGCCGCTGGCTGCCCGTCGTCCTGGCCTCCGGCCTCGCCGCGCCGCTCGCGCTCGCGGAAGAGCCGAAGCAACCCGTGCCGATGAAGGCGGCCGACCCGGCGAAGGCCCCGGCCCCGGCCCCGGAGGCGAAGCCCGAGGTCCCGGAAAAGACCGTCTCCTTGAACTTCAACTCGAAGCCGTGGGACCAGGTGCTCGACTGGTTCGCCACCGAGAGCGGCCTCGTGATGATCGCCACGGCGAAGCCGACCGGCAGCGTCACGATCAAGACCGACCCCGGCAAGAAGTACACCATCTCCGAGGTCGTGGACCTGCTCAACCGGTCGCTCGCGCTCCAGAAGTTCATCCTCCTCCGCATCGACTCGACGACGTTCACCGTCTGCCCGGCGGACGAGAAGATTCCGGACGCGTACATCCCGCGGATCACCGTGGACGAGTTGAAGAAGAAGGCCAAGACCGAGGTGGTACAGGTCGCGATTCAACTGAAGACGCTGAACGCCGAGGAAATCCTGGACCAAGTGAAGACGCGGAAGGGGCAGTTCGGCGACGTGAAGGCGATCGGCGCGAACCAGTTGCTGATGACCGACACGGCCGGGACGATCGACACGCTCATCAAGGACATCAAGCGGCAGGACGAGGCGCACGGCGACTCGCTGACGTACCAGTGCAAGTACATCCGCGCGTCCGAGGCGGCCGAGAACCTCACGAAACTGCTGACGGACAGTTCCACGTCGGTGTCGGCGACCTCGCCGACGCCGTCGCCGTTCGGCGGGTTCACGCCCGGCGGCGGGTTCACGCCCGGCGGCGGGTTTACCCCGCCCCCGAGCAGCCGCGACAACCGGACGGTCAGCAGCCGGTTCCGCACGGTGAACGTCACGGTGCAGGAGAAGACGAACACGATCATGATTACCGGCCCGGCCGACAAGCTGGCGACGGCCGAGAAGTTGCTCAAGGAACTCGACATCGCCCGGCCGGGGATGAAGGAGTACCAGCCCGGCGAGCAGACGCTCAAGATTTATGGCGTCCCGCCAAAGACGGCCGACACCCTCGCCCGCGTGCTGAACGAAACCTACGGGAACTCGAAGCTCGTCCGCATCGCCGCCGTGCCGGGCAAGGACGAGATCATGGTCCTCGCCCCGGCGTCGGACCACTTCGACATCGCGCTGAAGATCAACGTGAACACCGAGGGGTCGAAGCCGAGTACGACCACCGAGGTCATCGAAATCACGTCCGGGAAGGACCCGAAGGAGTTGGCCGATGCGATCAAACGGCTGATGCCGGACACGACCGGCAGCGGGCCGATCATCGACTCGCGGTCGGACCCCACGCCGGCCCTGCTCGTCAAAGGCAACGCGACCCAAATCGCGGAAGTGAAGGCGGCGAAGTTGGCCGTTGATCCGCCCTCGGGTGGCACGGGCGGCACGGGTGTCGGCGGGAACTTCCGCGCGATCCAGGTGGACGGCGCGAGCGCCGCGACGGTGGCGGAGCTGCTGGCCGACACGCTCCAGAAGATGGGCAAGCCGGTCGAACTTGGCGGCGTGGACCTGTCGAAGCCTGCCACTCCGATGCCGGCCCCCGCGCCGAAAACGGCCCCGCCCCCGCAGGAGAAGAAGAGCCGGGCGTTCCCGCTGCAAGGCCCGGAGTACGTGCGGGCGCAGATCGTGGACCCGTCGGCCCCGGCCCAGCCGAACCAGCCGAAGGCCGACCCGAACGCCAAGCCGGTCCGCATCCTGGTGATCGGGAACAAGATTTCCATCACCGGCGACGACCCGGTCGCGGTCGAGACGGCGGCGCAGCTGGCCCGGCTCATCATCAGCCAGGGCAAGGTCGTGGACGAGTCGCGGTTCGACGTGATCCGCCTCAAGAACGCCAGCGCCGAGGAAGCCGCGAAGGTCATCACCGAGGTGTTCAACGGCCCGCAACAGCAGCAACAGGGCGGCCCGGGTGGCGGTCGGGGCGGCGGCGGGTTCAACCCGTTGCAGTTCCTCGGCCAGTTCGCGGGCATCGGCGCGTCGGCCCCGGCGAACCCGTCGGCCAACCGCATCCGCGTCGTCGCCGAGAAGCAGAGCAACTCGCTCGTCGTCGTGAAGGCGTCGCCGCTCGACCTGCTCACGATCCGCAAGCTGCTCGAGAAGGCCATCGACAGCTACCCGGACCAGGACTCGACGAGTGCGATGAAGACGTGGGTGATCCCGCTCGCGCATCAGAACGCGGAGACGGTCGCCATCACGATCAAGGACGTGTACGCGAACCTCATGACCACCAACCGCGGCGGGGGCGGCCGCGGGGCGCAGTTCGCGGCGTTCCCGTTCCCGTTCCCCGGTGGCGGCGGCGGACAACAGAACCAACAGCAGGTCGCGCAATTGACCGTCGGGACCGACTCGACGACGAACAGCATCGTCCTGAACTGTAACGAGGCGATCTACAAGGATGTCGAGAAGTTGGTGTTCACCCTCGACGACGCCGCGAAGGATTCGACGGACGTGGTCCAAGTGGTGAAGCTCGACGGCATCGACCCGACGCTCGTGCAGCAGGCCATCGACGCGATGACCGGTACGACCCGGCCGACGACGCCGACCGGCGGCATGGGCCGCACCGGCGGCGGGTTCGGCGGCGGCTCCCCGTTCGGCGGGGGCAACTTCGGCGGCGGCGGCACGCCGTTCGGCGGGTTCGGCGGCGGGAACCGGGGGTTCGGCGGCGGCACGCCGTTCGGCGGGGGCGGCAACCGCGGGTTCGGCGGGTTCACGCCCGGCGGCGGGGGCGGCAACCGGGGGACCGGTGGGGGCAACCGCGGGGGCGGCCGGGGGGGCCGCAACCAGAGATCGGACGATAGAAGTCCGGGCGACGGTGGTGGAGGGCGCGATTTTTTTGAATACCGGGACACGGACGTCCCTTCCGGCCTCTCGACCATCTACGACCCCGAACTAGATAACGACACGAGGAAGCCCACGCCCGACCCGGACCTTCGCCAAATCCAGGCGACGGTACCGGCCGTCAACCCGCAGCAACCGCCGCCGCAACCCGGCGGACAGCCGCCGAAGGCGAACCAGCCGCCGGCCCCAGGCCAGCCGACGCCGCCGGCGATCGTCGCCGCGCCGTCCGGCACGGTCACGGCCGAGGTGCTGCCCGAGACCGGCCTCCTCGTCCTCCGCACCCGCAACCAGGAGGACATGGAGAAGTTGCTCCGGCTGATCGAGTTCATCCGCCAGCAGGTTCCCGGCAGCGAGGTCGAACTGCGGATCGTGCCGCTGAAGCACCAGGACGCCACGAGCCTGGTGAACCTACTCAACACCATCTTCTCGCGGGTCAACATCGGCATCGGCACGACCACGCTCGTGCAGGGGGCGAACCAGCAGCGGCCCGGCGGACTCTTCGGCGGGCTGTTCGGCGGGTTCGGCGGCCAGCAGCAGAACCAGCAGGCCGTCACCGTCGGCTCGCTCTTCATGCTCCCACTGCCCCGGCAGAACTCGATCATCGTCGCGACGCCGAAGTCGCGGATGGACTCGATCCTCAAGGAGATCGAGCGGTTCGACGTGCCGAACACGTTCTCGTTCAAGACGTACCAGTTGAAGCGCGGGTCGGCCCAGTACGTGGCGTCCCAACTCCAGACGTTCTTCAACCAGCGGTACGGCAACGAGACGGCGGCGACGAACCAAATCCGCATCACGTTCGACGCCAACTCGAACCAGCTCTTCGTGCAGGCCGGGCAGGCCGACATGAAGGACATCGAGGACTTCATCCAGAAGATCGAGACGGCCGAGAACTCGTCCAAGAACGAACTCCGCGTCTTCAAGCTGAAGTACGCCTACGCGGACGACGTGGCGAACGTCCTGCTCACGTCGTTGACCAGCGGCGTCGTGAACCCGGCCGCCTCGGCGACGGCATCCACCGTCGGCCAGGGGGCGGGCGGCGGGGCCGGCGTGTCGCCGTTCGCGACCGGCGGGGCGGCGGGCGGCGGCCTCAACCAACTCGGCGGCGGCGGGCAGTTCGGCCAGCAGTTCGGCGGGGCGAACCAGCTCGGCGGCGCGAACCGGCTCGGCGGCGTCGGCGGCCAGACCGGGGCCGGCGTCGGCGTCACCACGAAGACGACCTCGCTCCAGTTCTTCAGCTCGCAGGACGGCAAGATCACCGAGTCCAGCTTACTGGTGGACGTTCACATCACGCCGGACACGCGGATCAACGGCATCGTCATCTCCGCGCCGGAGAAGACGATGCGGCTCATCGAGAAGCTGCTCGAGGAACTCGACGTGCCGTCCGCGGCGAAGGCGGACGTGAAGGTGTTCACGCTGAAGAAGGCCGACGCGAACACGACGGCCACGCTGCTGACGAACCTGTTCAGCTCCGCCCGCGCCACCGGCGGGCAGTTCGGCGGCGGGCTGAACCAGTTACTCGGCGGCGGGGCGAACCAGACGAACCAGACGAATCGGCCGCTGCTCACGCTGACCGGCGACGTGTCCGAGGGGGCGACGCTGCTCGACCTCCGGCTGTCCGTGGACAACCGGACGAACAGCATCATCGTCGCCGGCGGGCAGAGCGACCTGGAGACCATCCGCGCGATCATCGCCCGGTTGGAGGACACCGCCGCCCCGCAACTGATGACGAAGGTGTACAAGCTCCGCAACGCGGCCGCGGCCGACGTGCGGACGGCCGTGTTGACGTTCCTCCAGCAGAAGGTCCAGCTCGAAACGAACCTCCAGTTCGCCGGGGCGTTCCAGCAGATCCAGCGGCAGGTGTTCATCCAGGAGGAGCCGGTCTCGCAGACGCTCTTGATCGCGGCCAACCCGGAATACTTCTACGAGGTCGTGAGCCTGATCGAGAAGGTGGACGCGCCGCCGCAGCAGGTGTTCGTCCAGGTGCTGATCGCGGAAGTGCAACTGCGGAACACGCAGGAGTTCGGCGTGGAGTTCGGGCTGCAAAGCCCGGTGCTCTTCGCCCGGAGCCAGACGACGACCGGCCCCGGTACGCCCGGCTTCAACTTCAACACGACGGCCGCGCTGCCGAACACGACGACGGCCGGCCAGGGGACGGTCGGGTTCCAGGGCCTTGGCAACCTCGGCGTCGGCCGGTCCGGGTCCACCGGCATCGGCGGGTTCGTGTTCTCCGCCGCCAGCGACACGTTCAGCCTGCTCATCCGGGCGCTCAAGGCCCAGAGCCGGGTGGACGTGCTCAGCTACCCGCAGCTGAGCCTCACGGACAACCAGACCGGGTTCTTCCAGGTCGGCCAGAACTTCCCGATCCCGACCGGCGTGTCGCAGACGGTCACCGGGCAGTTGCAGGGTGTGGACTACATCCCGATCGGGATCACGCTGCGGGTGACGCCGCGGATCAACCCGGACGGCAAGGTGCTGATGCGGGTCGAGCCGCAGATCACGAACCCGTCGCCGACGCTCATCGCGCTCGGCAACGGGCAGACGGCCACGGCGTTCGACACGCAGACGGTGCAGACGACGGTGCTGGCGTCCGACGGGGAGACGATCATCCTCGGCGGCCTCATCACCCGCCGGGACAACCGGGCCGAGAACAAGATTCCGATCCTCGGCGACGTGCCGTACCTGGGGGCTGCGTTCCGCTACCGGACGCAGGCGCAGGAGCGGCGGGAGATCATCTTCATCGTCACGCCGCACATCCTGCGGTCGGAGGCCGACCGCGCCCGCGTCGGGGCGGAGGAAGCCCGCAAGATGCACTGGTGCCTGCCGGAGGTGCAGAACATCCACAGCTACGGGGCGGACGTGCTGAGCGGCCGGAACCCTTATGCTCCGGATGCGGCCCCGACGTTCGGGCTGCCGACGCAAGCGTACGCCCTGCCCGGTTGCCAGCCGTCGCTACCGGCCGGCGTCGTGCCGGACGGGGCGATCGTCGGGCCGAACGGGGTGAACCCCGAGCCGTACCCGCAGTCCCTGCCCGGCGGCGTGGTCCCGGACGGTGGGGCGGTCAACCCGCCGATGAGTCAGGCGAACCCGCCGGTGAACACCGTCTACCCCGGCACGGCGGCGTACCCGCAGGGGGTGGTCGTCCCGCAGCAACTCGTGCCGGCGAACTGGCGGCCGCAGCCGCAGGGGGCACTCGTGCAGCCGCGGCCGCTCTCGACGAGCGCCGTGAGCGCGATGTTCGCGGCCCCGGCCGAGCCGAAGAAGAAGGAAACCCCGAAGCCGGCCGCCCGGACGGCGTCGCCGCTCGACACGCCCTCGCAACCCACGGAAGGGGTCAAGCCATGGTCCGTTTTCGGAAACTGATCCTGCTCGCGGCCGTCGCGCTCGGGCCGGCCGCCGGTTGCATGACGACGAAGCCGCTCACGACGCAGAAGCTGAACGAGACGATCAAGGACGCGCTGCCGCAGTCGGTACTGGCGGTCGGGCCGAAGGCCGCCCCGGCGACAGAGTTCGCGACGGCGTGGCAGACAAAGCTCGGCCACCTCCCGGACCCGACGCGGAACGGGGCGATGAGTCCCGGCATCGTCGGGCAGGCGTTCCTGTACACCGAGAAGCTGGCCGCGGCGGAGATCGCCGGGTCGCTGACGATCGTGGCGAACGACGCCACGCCGCGGCCGGCCGGGATGCCGCCGAAGCAGCCTAACGTGTGGCACTTCGACGCCGACACGCTCAAGCGGATGGTCGTGAACGACGACCGGTTCGGTAAGAGCCTGGCCATCTTCCTACCGTGGCCGGAGGAATGGGCGGACGTGAACCGTCTTTTGATCCAGGCCCGGTACGACCAGCCCGCCGCGCCGCCGCTGTTCGCGTCGCAATCGACGGTCACACTCGACCTGTTCACGAGCGGCCCGCAGGTGAACGTGTCTCAGTCGCGGCAGACGCTCGCCCAGATGGCCGTCCCGGACCCGAAGGCGCTGTTGCAGCAGGCCCAGGCGAACCCGGCGGCCCGGACCGTCACGGGGACTGGGCAGCCGTTCCCGGCGGTCGCGAACCCGATAGTTCCGGTGAACAACCAGGGCGTGCCGAACATCGGGCAGATCGTTCCCGTGAACCATCAGGCTCCCGCGGCGGCTTGGCCGAACGTCGGGACGCCGCCCGCCGGACAGCCGCAACCGAGTGTGGGCGGGATGCCGGTATTCCTGCAGCAACAAGGGGCCGTGGGGATCCTGCCCACGGCGGGGCCACAACCACCGGCGAACGTGGTAGGAACGCCGCTGCCGCCGTTCCAGACGAACCCGCCGCTGACGCAGCCGGCCGGCGAGTTTCAGCGGACCGTGATCCCCCGGAACTGACGAGAAGAAGAAGGCCGCCCCGTTCGGGCGGCCTTTGTTACTTCACACGCCCGTCCTTGATCGGCGGCAGGCTAATCATCGAGCTGTCCGTCATGTTGTCCACGATCGACTCGATCGCGTGGAACGCCGACTCGCCGATCCCCTTCTGGTAGATCGGCGGGTAGATTTCGTGCCGCACGGCCATGAACGCCCGCACGACCTGCGGGTCGAACTGCACGCCGGCCTCGGCACCGAACACGGCGTCGATCTCGTAGGGCGACCGGGCCGACCGGTACCGCCGCGGCGACATCATCGCGTCGCACGCATCGGCCACGGCCAGGATGCGGGCGATGAGCGGGATCGCCTCCCCGACCAGCCCGTCCGGGTAGCCGCGGCCGGAGAAGTGCTCGTGGTGGTGCCGCACGGCCGGCTTCAGCTTGTCGAACGGCCGAATGCTCGCGACGATCCGCTCGCCGATGACCGGGTGGCGGCGGACCTCCTCCATCTCGTCGTGCGTCAGCCGGCCTGGGCGTTGCAGGATTTCGTCCCGCAGGCCGATCTTCCCCACGTCGTGCAGCAACCCGGCGAGGTAGATGTCCCCTTCCGTCGTCGTCGGCAGGCCCATCTGCTTGACGAGCAGCACCGCGATCCGGGCCACCCGCTCGCTGTGCCCGGCCGTGTACGGGTCCTTCGCGTCGATGATCGTGGTCAGGCAGTGGAGCAAGCCATTAAGAAGGGTCTTCGTGCTCACCTGCGCCTGCGCCCGCTGGGCGAGGAGCATCTTGAGCGCCATCCGCACGGCCTTCGTGTCGCCGTCGTCGAACCGCCGGTCCGGGTTGAAGCTCAGGACGACGATGCACCCCTGGGTCCGGGGGTCGCACGCGATAACCGCCATGTCCGGCTGGCCCTCGGTTTTCGTCGCCTCCGGGTTCACCCACCGGAGGGTTTCCGCCCCGGCCGGCAGGCGGCCCAGCAGTTGCTTCGCCAGGGTCGCGGCCTGGTCCGTGGTGAAGTTCCGCTTGGCCGTCATCCCGGAGACTTTGTTGCCGGCCTTCGAGTACCAGTAAGCCACGTCCGCCGCGACGGCGGTGCGGGCCGCCTCGACGGCCGCGACAACGGCTTGGTTCGTAGTCCCGGTGTCGCCTAGCTGGACGAGCAGCGACTCCAGCACGACCCACGGGTCGCGGATCAACGGGACGGGGGTGTCGGGGACCAGACCTTTTCGTTCGTTCGTTGTCATGGGTGTGTCGTCGGAGAAGTCACAGGCGTCGGGCACAACATCCGTGAAGACGATCTGAGGGAGAGTATAGCATCGCGGGGCGAACGAATGCTACGGCCCCCACAGGCAATTTCCTGAAATCCGTCCCTTCACGTCGTCGCGGGTTCTGATCCGAGCGGAATGTGGAAGAAACCGTTTCATCGCCGACTCGAAACCGGTACGCTATCGGAATCCTACCCCCGCGGTTCGCCCGCACGTTTCGAGTTACGCATGCCCGACGACCAGCCGATCACCCTCGCGATGATGCGGGAGCGTTTCACCAGCGCCGTCGTCTGCGACGCCCTCGATGCCGCCGGGTTCCCGAACCAGTCGCCGCGCGTTTCCTTCCGCCAACTGACCGTGCCCGGCGTCCTCGTCGGCCGGTGCAAGACGACGCTCTGGGCGGACATGGCCCACGTCGATCCGAAGCCCTACGAGCTGGAACTGAAGGCCGTCGATTCCTGCCGGCCGGACGACGTGCTGATCGCCGCCGCGGGCGGGTCAATACGGTCCGGCATCTGGGGCGAACTGCTCAGCACGGCCGCCCGCAACACCGGCTGCGTCGGCGTGATCGTGGACGGGGCCGTCCGCGACGTGCGACAAATGGCCGAGATGGGGTTCCCGGTGTATGCCCGCGGAACGATCATCTACGACAGCAAGGACCGCCAGCGGGTCATCGACGTTGACGTGCCGGTAGAGATCGACGGCGTGACGTTCAACCCCGGCGACTTGGTGATCGCGGACCGGGACGGCGTCGTCGTCGTGCCGCGGGCGGTGGAAGCCGAGGTCGTGCGGGCGGCGTGGGAGAAGGTGAACGCCGAGAACCAGGTCCGCGACGCGATCCGGGCCGGGATGTTGGCGACGGACGCGTTCGCGAAGTACGGCGTGCTTTAAGGGGGCGGTGACATGTTGATCTTCGACTCGCACCTCGACCTCGGGCTGAACGGCGTCGATTGGAACCGCGACCTGCGGATGGCCGTGGACGACATCCGCGTTCAGGAGAAGGTTCTGAACATGACGGACAAGGGCCGGCAGACGAACACCCTGAGCATGCCGGAACTGAAGCGGGCCGAGGTCGGCGTCGGCGTCGCCACGCTGCTCGCGCGGCTGGAAAAGGACGTGAACCACCCGCTCGGCAAGACGTCCCCCGAGGCATGCTACGCGATGTGCCACGCCCACCTCGCGTACTACCGGGCGATGGAGCGGAGCGGATGGATGACGATGATCCGCACGCGGAAGGAACTGCACGCCCACCTGGAGGCTTACGACAAGAACCCGGACAAGACGCCGTTCGGCTACGTCCTGAGCATGGAGTGCGGCGACGGCGTGTTGAACCCGGAAAACATCCGCGAGTGGTTCGACCACGGCCTGCGGGCCATCGGCATCACGCACTACGGCCCGAACCGATACGGCGGCGGCACGCGGAGTGAGGTCGGCCTCGCGCTCGACGCGATCCCGCTGCTTAAGAACATCGAGCAACTCGGCATGGCGCTCGACATGACGCACCTCTCGGACAACGCGTTTTGGCAGGTGACGGAGCGGTTCGGCGGCCGGGTGCTGGCGAGCCACCAGAACGCCCGCAAGTTCTGCGACTGGCAGCGGCAATTCAGCGACGACCAACTGAAGTGGGTCTTCTCCCGCGGCGGGGTCGTGGGAATCGCGTTCGACGCGATCATGCTCCAGCCCGGCTGGGTCCGCGGCGTGACGAGGCCGGAAGTGACCATCGAGCGGGCGGTGGACAACATCGACCACATGTGCCAGCTCGCCGGCAACGCCCGGCAGGTCGGCATCGGCAGCGACCTCGACGGCGGGTACGGCAACGAGCAGACCCCGGCCGACCTGAACACGATCTACGACCTGCAAAAAATTCCCGACATCCTCACCCGCCGCGGCTACTCGTCGGCCGACGTGCAAGGGATCATGCACGGCAACTGGGTCCGGTTCTTCAGCGAAGTCCTACCCGCCTAAACGCACACATGTCACAACCCGCCACCCCGCACCGGTACGTGATCGTCGGCATCACGTCGATGGCCGCGCTCTGGATGTACATCGACCGCGTCTGCCTCTCGACGCTGGCGGACCGGATTCAGAAAGATTTGAACTTCGACGGCAACGACAAGGCGTGGATTCTTGGCGCCTTCTTCCTCGCTTACGCCGTCTGCCAACTCCCGGCCGGGTCGCTCGCCGACCGGTTCGGCCAACGAGTAGTGCTGACAGGCTGCATCGCGGCTTGGTCGCTGGTGACGGCGCTGACCGGGTTCGTGCAAGGCTTCCTCAGTTTGTTGATCGTCCGCCTCCTCTTGGGAATCGCGGAAGCCGGGGCGTACCCCGCGGCGGCGGGGTTGGTGAAGAACTGGGCGATGCCCACGGAGCGGGGCCGGTTCAGCAGCTTCGTGTCCCTCGGCGGGCGACTCGGCGGCGCGGTCGCCCCGTTCATTACCGCGATCCTCGCCCTGGCCCTCGTCGGGTGGGGGCCGCCCGGCTGGACCGTGGAACACACGAAAACCGTGACGGAAGGCGGCGTCGAGTACACCGAAACCGAGGTGCTGAACTGGCGGGGCGTGTTCGTATTCTTCGGCGCGTGCGGCCTACTCGTCGCGGCCGGGTTCTGGTTCATCGTTCGCAACCACCCGCCGGGGCACGAATCGTACACGTCCGCCCCGAAACCGCGCCGGCCGATCCTCGAACAACTCGCGGTCCTCGTTCAAAGCCGGAACATGTTCCTGTTCGCCCTCGTGCAGTTCGCCGTGAACGTGAGCTGGGCCCCGCTCGTGACGCTGCTGCCGACGTACTTGAATGAGTCGTTCGGCACGCCGCTCAAAGAAATCGGCGCGATGCAATCGACCGCGCTGTTCATCGGCTGCGGCGGGATGCTGCTCGGCGGGTTCGTGACGGACGCCCTGCACAAGAGGTTCGGCCCGAGGTGGGGCCGGTCGATCCCGGTTTGCGCCGCGAAGGCCGTGTGCGTCGTCCTGTGCTGCCTCGTGCCGCAAATGGATTCGGCGTGGAATGCGATTTTCGTTCTGGGCGCGATGGCGTTCATGGTGGACCTCGGCAACCCGTCGATCTGGGCGTTCGCGCAGGACGTGGGCGGCAAGAACGTCGGGGCCGCGCTCGGCTGGGGGAACATGTTCGGCAACCTCGGCGCGTTCGCGTCGCCGATCGTGCTGACGGTCGTGAAGGACCGGTTCGGGTGGAACGCCGCGTTCTTCGTCTGCGCCGGGTGCTTCGCCGTCGCGTCCGTCGCCGGGTTCCTGCTGAACGCCGGGCGGACGCTCGACGATCACCGGCCGGAGTCGAGGAACGATTGAAGGATGAGTACGGCCGCGATCCGGTCGCGCTTGCCCCTCCGCTTGTCCCGCCGCACGCCGGCCGCGATGAGCGAGTCCTCCGCGACGCTCGACGTGAACCGCTCGTCCACGAAATCGACCGGCAGCCCCGTCACCCCCCCCAGCCATGTCGCGAACTCGCGAGTTTCCTTCGCCTTCGGCCCCTCGGTGTCGTTCAGGCTGATCGGCAGGCCGACCACCAGGCCGACGATCTGTTCCGCCTTCACCAGCTGCTGAAAGTACTCCGCGTCGGCCACCGGCTGTTGGCGGGTGTAGGTGTCGTGCGGCGACGCGAGAATGCGGTCCGGGTCGCAGACGGCGAGCCCCACCCGGACGGAACCGTAATCGACGCCGAGCAACCGGCCCTTCGGCGGGAACGTCACAGGTACTGCTCCCCGCCGTTCTTGAGCTTGTCCACGATCTCCTTCACTCGGCCCTCGTCCTGCTTGCGGGCCACGAGCGTCGCGTCGCCGACCTGAATGATGACGAGGTCCGACACGCCGAGCGTCGCGATCAGGTGGCCGGGTTCCGCCGCGATGACGCAGCCCTTCGTTTCGATGCCGAGGTGTCGGCCCTGCACCGTGTTGCCGCCGGCGTCCTGCGGGTTGTGCCGCTCGAGCGCTAGCCAGCTCCCCACGTCGTCCCAGTGGTAGGGCGCACGCAGGACCATCCGCACCGGGGCCTTCTCCATCACCGCGTAGTCGATGCTCGTGCCCTTGATCGCCTCGTACTCCTTGCGGAACACCTCGTCGCGGCCCGGCGCGTCCCACGCGGCCGCGATCCGCACGCAGGCGTCGTGGATGTCCGGCCGGCTCGCCTTCAGTTGGCCGAGGATCGTCTTCGCCTTCCAGACGAAGATGCCGCTGTTCCACTCGTAGTTGCCGCTGGCAACGAACTGCTGCGCGACCTCGGCCGTCGGCTTCTCCTTGAACTCGCGGACGCGGGACAGCTTCACCCCGTTCCGCTCCCCGGCCGGCTCGCCGCGGTGGATGTAGCCGTACCCGGTGGACGGGAACGTCGGCGGGATGCCGAACGTGAACAGCGCGTCCGGGAACTCGTTGGCGAACTGCTCGGCCGCGAGTACCGCTCGATGAAACTCCGCCTGCGGCTCGATGAGGTGGTCGGCGGGCATGACGATCATCGTCGCGTCCGGGTCTTTTCGCGCGACGAGCGCCGCGCCGAGGCCGACGCACGGGGCCGTGTCGCGGCGGCACGGCTCGCCGACGACGTGGTCCTTCGGCACGTCGGGGAGTTGCTGCGCCGACTCGGCCGTGTACGCCGCGCCGGTCAGCACCCACGTCCGCTCCGGCGGGATGACCGCCCCAATGCGGTCGGCCGTGGATTGCAAAAGCGTGCGGTCCCCGGCGAAGCTGAGGAACTGCTTCGGGCGGGCGTTTCGGCTCCGCGGCCAGAACCGCGTCCCGCCGCCGCCCGCCATAATCATCGCGTGAAACATCGTGAAATCCTTTCAGGTCAAGACAACGTCACCGGGCCGCTGACGTTGAAATTCGCAGGGAGTTTCGCCTTGCACTCGGCCTCGTCGAGTGCGAACAGGGGGCTGATTTCGAGGGGGTATTTCGGCTCGCCGTTCTCGCGCGGGACGGCGACGCCGGCCGCCTCCAGCCACCGCGCGGCCCGTCCGACGAGCAGTTTGCGGACGGTTTCCGGGGAGTCGGCCCCGGTCGCGTTCTTCAGCGGGGCGAACTCGTCCTCCCGCTCGACGGCCATCGCCAGCCACCGGTCCGCGAGCGGCAGCGCGTCGAACACGAACAGCTCGAACTTGAGCGCGTTCTCCTTCGTCGGCGTGACCGGTTGGCCGTTCTCGTCGAGGCACGCGACCTTCTTCTTCGCGATGTGGTACGCCAGCCGCGTGTCGCCGCTCGTGACCCGTTCGAGGAACGGCACGCTGAACAGGTGGATGGCCGGGCTGCCGGCGCGGAACGCGAGTTCGCCGGCCGGCGTCCGCTCCTTCGACATTTCCGCGGGCATGTCCGAGTATTCGATGATCGCGCACCGGCCGTTCACGAGGCTCAGCACGCCGACTTTCTCTTCGGGCTGTTCCTTGAAGACGACCTTCGACGACACCTCGGCGTCCGTCTCGATGTGCCGGCCGACGAACGCCGGGTCCGCGACCCGCACCAATGGGTTATCGACCTGGAAGTAGAAGACGTGCTTCACGCCGTCGGCCTTCAGCTTCGCGAGGAGGCCGCTGTCGGCGAGGGCGGTCAGCGTGCCGCCGTGCCCGTTCGGGCTGAGGAACAGTTGGCCCGGCGCTTCGAGCAGCAACTTCCCCGTATGGAGGTCGAGCGCCGGCATCGTGCCTTGCTGGAAGAAATGCACGTCCGCCTTCGGCAGCCCGAAGTAGTTGTGCTGCTCGAAGTACGGTTGCGTCTCGCCGTGCGTGGCCGGGCTGGTCATCACCAGGAACGGCACGCGGGCGGCGTGCCGGCGGCGGAGGGCCAGCACCTTCTCGGCGTGAATCTGGAACAGGCTCGCCCCGCTCACCGGGCCGACCGGGTAGACGCCCTTCGGCCGGTCGGACCCGAGCCGACTGCCCTGCCCGCCCGCGACGAGCAGCACGGCCACCTCGCCGCGGCGGATCGCCGCTTCCCCGGTCGGCACGGCCGCGTCCGTCCGCGGCTCGACCGGCAACGGCGCGATACGGTCCCGCGGCGGCAGAACCGCGTGCGGCCGGTCCTTCTTGTCGAAGAGTTGCTTCAACTCGCCGAAGTTGATCCCGGACAGTTGTTCGACGAGGTTCGCCCGTTGCGTCGGGGTGAGGGTCGGCCAGTCGCGGAGGACGTGTTGCTGTCCGTGCGTTTCGAGCTGATTCTGCAAGTCGGCGGGTACGGCGCTCATGCTCGGGACATCCTATTAAAACTCGACCGTGAGGCCGTCGTGGGCCAGCGCCACGCCCGGCGGGAGCGGCGGCGGGTTCGCGTAATCGAACTCGTGAGACATGTGCGTCAGGTACGTCTGCTTCGGTTTCACCCGCGCGACGACTTCGAGCGCCTGCTCCAGGTTGAAGTGCGACGGGTGCGGCTTGCCTGGCTTCAGCGCGTCCAGGATCAGCACGTCCAGCCCGGCGAGCAGCGGCCAACTCCCGTCCGGGATTTTGCTCACGTCCGTGCAGTACGCCACTTCGCCAATTCGGAAGCCGAGCACGTCGAACCGGCCGTGGATGAGCGGGATCGGTGTTACCGACTCGCCGAGAACGTCGAACGGGGCGGTCGTAATGCGACGGAACTCCAGCTTCGGCAGCACGCCCGGCGGCAGGTCGTCGTTGCCGGGGTGGAACGCATACGAGAACGCCGCGCGGATGACCTCCTCCACGTCCTCCGTGCAGTAGATCGGCAGCGGGCCGCCGAGGTACTTCGGGAAGATGCGCACGTCGTCCAGGCCGAAGACGTGATCGACGTGGTAGTGCGTGTACAGGACGGCGTGGACGAGCGGAATGCGTTCGCGGAGCAGCTGCAACCGCATCTCCGGCGTCGTGTCGATGAGTAGGTTGCCGGCGGGGAACTTGATCAGAACGGACGACCGGGTGCGCTGATTGCGGGGGTGCGGGGAACGGCAGACGCCGCACCCGCAGCCGAGCATCGGCACGCCGACGGACGTTCCGCAACCGAGTACGATTAGCGTGTGCGGAGGCATCCGGAAAGTATAGCGGAAGCCCACGCCCGGCAGTATCGTCGAAATGATTCCACGGAAACACCCCCACCCTCCGCCGGAATCATTTCAAAAGTCCGGAATCATTTTTGAGAACGACGCAAGGACAACGGCATCATACGCTTGCGGCGGGTTGGTGGAATCGGAATCATTTCGTGCGACCCGGAAGCAAACAGAAACGGGCGGGAGGCGAACTCCCGCCCGTTCTCTTTTTGCGGCTCCAATTCTAGTGGGCTGCCCCCGGCTGGCCGGTTCCCAAATCGACGGGCTTGTAACCGCCCTTTGACTGGTAGTAGAGCAGCAGCAGGACGTAGCACACCAACATCCCGATCGGGAACAGCGCGACCGTTTTCAGCGCGTTCTTCTTGGCAACGGCCTGCGTATCCGTGATCGTCTTCTTCTCCTCCTCGGACAACGTCTTGACCTTCTCCTCGTCGAGCGGTTGGTACTCGCCGAAGAGGCTGGTCTTCTTCGCCCCCGCGACCTTCGCGTGGATGGCCGAGTTGGTTGTGGACAGCGACTTGTCCACCTCCTTGTCCTGGACGTTGCCGAGCAGCGGCGCGCCGAGGATGCCCACGGCCAACATGCCGAGGCCGCTGATGGCGTTGAGTGTCAGCGCGCCGCCCTTCGGGAACTGCTCGGCCACCACGCCGAGCATTGTCGGCCAGAAGAACGTCTTGCCGAAACCGTACAGCGTGGCCGCGGCCAAAATCATGATGCCGGTGGCCATCGACAGTGCGAACAGGCCGACGGCGGCAATCGCGGCGCTGACCGCCAACAACCCGAGCGGGGACAGCTTGTGGACGATCGGCCCGGCACAGAACCGCAGGATCGCCATGATGAGTGACGTGTAGATCAGCAGGTACGGCCCCTTCAGCTTCATCTGTTCCATTTCCGGCTGGGCCAGGGCCGTGATCCAACTGTCCGTGCCGAGTTCGGTGATCGCCAGCGGCATCATGATGATCATCAGGAACACGAAGATGAACCGGCCGAGCGACATCGTGTACAGGCCGAACAGCAGGCTGATGGCCGCGGCCACGCCGAACTTGATCGCCAGCTTCTGCGTGATGTCGATGCCCCCGAGTGTCGTAGCGACCGAGTCGTATGTACTGAGGCCGGTCTTCTCGTCCGGCACGAAGATCAACTTGGCTTGCTCCAGCACGTTCGAGATTTCAAACACGATGAGCGTGCTGACGAGCAGCGCACCGAAGAACCCGACTTCCTTCAACATGTCGCGGAACGACACGCCGGCGGCGACCCGCTCGTTGATCGGGAACTTGCAGGAGAACAGGAGGACGCCGTACAGCACGACCGGGATGCCGACGAGGCCGACCTTCATCCGCCAGTCGCCGGCGTCGCCGAGGGCCAGGGCGAGGATGCCGCCGAGGACCAACCCGCCCGGCCATCCGGCGTGCAAGATGTTCAGCCACTTGGTCTTGTCCTTGCTGAACATGGTCGCGACGACCGGGTTGATGACGGCCTCGACCGTCCCGTTGCCGAGCGCGCCGATGAAGCTGCCGATGTACAGCACCCAGTACCCGTTCTGGCTGTCTCCCTTCGCCAGCGTCGGGGCCGCGATCACGATCGCCATGTACGCCGCGTGGCAGATGAAGGCGATCAGCAGGGCCGTCCGGTAGCCGATCTTGTCGATGATGAGGCTGAATAGCACGATGCTGATGGCGAACGGCCAGAGGCCGACGCCGAAGATTTGTCCTTTTTGGGTTTCGCTGAGGTTGAACTCGCGGGCCCAGGTGTCCATCAGATCGACGCGGACGATGAACCCGAACGAGGTGGCGATCAGGGCAATGAAACATGTCATGAACAGTTTCATGTCCGGCTTGTCTTGGGTCATTGTCATGCAGCTCCGAAGGGAGAGGGGTCGGCAGGTTTTCCGCGAGTTACGGATACTATCCGCGAAAGTTTCACACTGTCTAGGAAAAAGAGCGAAACTCAGCAACGGGTCCGCTTCTCCCGGTCCGAGAAATCAGGCACTCTGGGCCGGGTTTGACCGGCGGACGGGTGGAACCGGCCCCGCCGCCCGCCCCCGACACATTCGGCCCGGTTTCAACTCATCTCCCGCCGCGGCCGCGGCCGATCAAACGTGGTCGTTACTCGAACGCGAGGAGCCGCCCGTGACCCAGGAACTGAACGTGCTCGCACTGTTCAAGGGGGACGAGCGGTACATCTACGTGTACGACGACGACAGCCGGGCCGAGTTGATCGACACCATTCGCCACGCCGCGGCCGACCCGCGGACCCCGATCAACTGGTTCGACGCCGCCGTGCTGACGGACCGCGCACGGCAACAGGGGAAGGAACCCACCGAGCAGCCGTCGCGCCTCTAGCGGCGGCGGGGGCCTTCCCGAGAACGACGCTTGACCCTCGAAGCCAAACTCGCCGAGTTCCTACAGCACCTCGGGCTGGAGATGAACTCGTCCGCGCAGACCGTCAAGTCGTACCGCGAAGACCTGTCCCAGACGCTCGGCTTCCTCCGCGAACTGACGAAGAGACCGAACCTCGACGCCCGCGACTGGAACACGCGGACGCTGCGGGCGTTCCTGGCGTGGCTGCACGAACAAGGGTACGCGAAGGCGACCATCGCCCGGCGGCTGGCCGCGACGCGGACGTTCGGCAAGTTCCTCTGCCGGGACGGGACGCTGACCACGAACCCCGGCGAGTCGCTGCGGACGCCGCGGCAGGACAAGAAGCTGCCGCACTTCCTGACCGTCGAACAGATGCAGAAGCTGCTCGCGACGCCGAGTTGCAACCTCGTGTACGGCCGCCGGGACCGGGCGATCCTCGAAGCGCTCTACTCCGCCGGGCTGCGGGTGAGCGAGGTCGTCGGCTTGAACCTGCTCGACCTCGACCTGAAGGACGGCGTGATGGTCGTCCGCGGGAAGGGGAAGAAGGAGCGGATCGCCCTGCTGGGCGACGAGGCGAAGCATTCGATTCAAGTCTGGTTGCCGGAACGCCAGCGGCTGCTCGCGGGCGTGGGCAAGGAGAGTCCGGCGGTGTTCTTGAACAAGTCCGGCGGGCGGTTGACCACGCGGAGCGTCGGGCGGTTGCTGGAAAAGTACCTCGCGCTCGCCGGCCTGGACCCGCGGACCAGCCCGCACACGCTGCGGCACAGCTTCGCGACGCACCTGCTGGACGCCGGCGCGGACATCCGCGGCGTGCAAGAGTTGCTCGGCCACAAGAGCCTGGCGACGACGCAAGTGTACACCCACGTCACGACCAAGCGGCTTCAGGAAAGCTACCTGAAGGCGCACCCGCGGGCGGAGTAAGAGTCGGGGTTCTTGTTTGGTCCCCTCTCCCCCGGCTTTGCGGGGGAGAGGGTTAGGGTGAGG